>Ga0164297_10000350_pt1 | contig 58063 bp, 64 predicted proteins | sample GEODES058metaG_FD_113539 | JGI IMG/M metagenome (GOLD analysis project Ga0164297, IMG submission 113539) | Dystrophic lake water microbial communities from Trout Bog Lake, Wisconsin, USA - GEODES058 metaG | ecosystem: Environmental > Aquatic > Freshwater > Lake | place: USA: Trout Bog Lake... | reverse complement strand
GGTTGTTTTGTGGCATGAAGGCCACCATAACATCCACACCACACTATGGGCAGCATTAATTGGCGTAATTGCGCCAGTCGTTGCAAAGCTTAACCCACGCGGTGCTGTAGCAAAGCTTGCTAAAGAAGAGCACCTAAACGCAGCAACCACAGCCGCTCTCCAGACTGTAGCAGCATCTGCTGTTGCAGACGCTCAAAAGGTAGTCGCTAAGGCTGCCGTAGATGCTGCTGCTTCAGTAGCTAAGTAAGTAGTCACACCAGAAGAGCGCCCTTTGGGGCGCTCTTTTGCTATACTGGGGCAGTATCTAGGAGGATTATATGAAGTGCGATAACTGTTCTAATGAGGCTGTATACAGCCATATAGAGCCCGGAGTAAGCCCCGCCCACTATTGCGGTAACTGCTTGCCACACTGGTTAAATGAGCGAGCAATTGCTGGTCATTTCCCTCTTCTTACGACTGTTCATAAGAACGTTGAACGTTCTTTAGAGCAAATCGATGAAGACATGCAGAAGATTATTGATAAAACAGAAGCAGAGTTAAAAAAGGTATCTAAGAAAAAGGCTGCACCTACTGCAACAGAAGCGCCAGTAGATGAGAATAATTAGGCATCAGGCTAAGCAGGTTCACCCTCTACCCACTTCAGTAACGGATCCTAAAGGCCCTTTCCCTAGAGAGCTTTTTGACGAGCCTGAGATTGTCACTAACTACGACACATCTGAGTACGGAGGAGACATCCCGCTAGGAGGAACTGCTCAAAACAACTACAAGCCTCCTCGCTACTTAAGGTGCTCGGAATGCCTAGTCAGGGTATTAGAAACTGAGACTGACGACCACGTTTGTGAGGAATAATGGCACGCAAAAGTCTTAAAGATCAGATGGCGGAGAACTTCAAGGAGTCCTTGGCTGTACATGGGGGCCTTGATGATCAAATGCAACTTGATATCCAAGTCCCAAATGATGTATCAAATGTTGGTTCGGAAACTAGGACAGCCCCTACTCAAAAGCCTTCCAGGCCTAGGGCCTTAACCATTGCTTATAACCCAAATACAAAAGTGGTTTATATCGTATTTAGAACAAACCACTGGCACCAATACAATGACGTTTCTACTGACGTCTGGTTAGGGCTTAAGAACAGCCCATCAACCAATGACTACCTACCTACCCTAGAGGACGCATGCTCATCCCACGGCCCAGCTCAGCTTATAAATCTGTCTGCTGGTACACTTGCCCGTATAAGCGACACAGCTGCGTCTGCGTCAAAGATTCAAAAAGGTAAGCTAACTAACTGGAAAGCTGCCGACTTATTTAAGGAGTAGCAGGTGAAGACATTCGGACCACTATATGTAGGAAAGCTTAAGTACTACCACCGTAACTTTCTACCAATCGTAGAGGTCGGCACTACGCGCGAAACAGACATGCCTTATCGTCACGGCCGCTGCTTAGTATTTAGGGTTCCTTTTACAAAGCCCGGTTTTTACGCAGGCATCTTGTTTAAAGATGTAGACCATCCAGAATGGCTTACAGATGATGAGATCGATGAGATCTTAGTTAAAGCGCTTAAGTCACGGGTAGTAGACCATAATAAGGGCCTCAATGTTCCGCAAAACTAAAGAGATCTGGATTAAACCCTTTTCACAAAAAGTCGCTACTCGAGTTGCCAAGATTCCAACAGGTGAGTTGGAGATGTGGATTGACAACGCTATTTACGACGTAGGGCGCTGCCTATCTCTATATCAGAAGAGTCGTGAGCAAGTTTATTTAGATGAAGCGTTAAATGGAGCCGAGGCCTTGCACGCAGTTATTGATCAGCTGCACAGTCGTATGACACGCCGATAAATATATTTATCGACATTTGTGTTACACTTAGGTGCCTCTCTTCCTCTCCCCCGTGGCGGCAGCAAAGGGTCTGGGTTTAATAACCCAGACTTTTTGTTTCAATCTAAAATAGGCGTATATGGATCAATTATTAGACGAAGAAGACGACGAGTTCTATCCGGAAGAATCTGAAGACCTTGCTCCAGAAGAAGAGGTCGAAGAACTGGATGAACTCTCTAAAGAGTTTGTCAAAAAGCTTGTAGATCGCTGTATCCAATTCCAGACAGCGCTGGTTGGACACGAGCTTCACCCCTATCAAATGCCTCTAGCTAGACGCATCATCGAGTCTGTAATCATTAATGACGGTGAAGAAATTACCGCTCTCGCGGCTCGTCAGTCAGGTAAGTCAGAGACAATTGCCAACACAGTAGCTACTTTGATGGTTTTACTTCCTCGCCTAGCAAAGATGTATCCGGACCTTCTAGGGCAATTTAAAGACGGCATTTGGATCGGCATGTTTGCTCCAGTTGAGGGCCAGGTTGAAACTCTATTTGGTAGAACAATTAACCGCCTAACCTCTGAAAAAGCTCAAGAGATCCTAGGTGACCCTGAGATCGACGATAGCCTTGGAAAAGTGCCGGGAGTCACACGACAGATCAAACTTAAAAACTCAGGCAGTAGCCTCATGATGATGACCGCTAACCCAAGAGCTAAGATCGAATCTAAGTCGTTCCATCTAATCGTTATTGACGAGTGTCAAGAGGCGGATGACTTTGTAGTATCTAAATCTATCTCACCTATGTTAGCTTACTACTCAGGTACTATGGTTAAGACAGGTACGCCGACAACACACAAGAATAACTTTTACCGTTCAATTAAGTTAAATGAGCGGCGTCAAACAGCTAGAACTAGCCGACAGAACCACTTCCAATGGGACTACCGAGACGTAGCAAAGTACAACGAAAACTACGGAAAGTTCATCAAGAAAGAGATGCTTCGTGTAGGCGAGGACTCAGATGAATTCCAGATGTCTTACAACTGCAAGTGGCTTCTTGAACGCGGTATGTTCGTTACATCAACTCTTATGGATGAGCTGGGCGATACCTCTCAGGAGATTGTAAAAGCTTGGCACCGCTCTCCAGTTGTAGTTGGCATTGACCCAGCTCGTAAACTTGACTCAACCGTAGTAACTGTGGTCTGGGTTGACTGGGATCGTCCAGATGAATTTGGTTATTACGACCACCGCATCCTTAACTGGCTTGAGATCCAAGGAGATGACTGGGAAGATCAATACTTCCAGATCGTAACCTTCTTACAGAGTTACGACGTTATCGCTGTTGGAGTTGACGCAAATGGTGTTGGTGATGCAGTAGCTCAGCGGTTAAAGCTCCTTCTACCAAAGTCAGAGGTTCACTCTCTAGGCAGTAGCCAACCTGAGCAGTCTAAGCGTTGGAAGCACCTAAAAGCCCTAATTGACCGCCGTATGATCGGATGGCCAGCCCACGCTAAAACCCGCCGTCTTCGTACGTGGAAGCGCTTTTACCAGCAGATGACTGACCTAGAAACCAAGTTTACTGGCCCTAACTTCTTAGCTAAAGCTCCAGACGAAGCTCATGCGCATGATGACTTTGCAGACAGCCTAGCTATTGCTGTGTCACTAACCATGGATTTAACGATGCCATCTGTAGAAGTTAGCAGCTCTCCGTTTTTCCGTTAAGACTTTACGCTGACTGTACGGCATTTATGTAGCACACTTTTCTATGAGGTACCTCAAACCTATAAGGAGTTATACAATGGCAATTGCACCAGATCCAAAGTTCCCAGAGCGTCCAGGTAACGTTTACGACCGTAAAGTTTCCCCAGCTTCTGCAGGACAACGCGGACCTCTTCGTTTTGAAGAGGGAATCGCAACAGACACAGACGTTCCAAACGAATTCTCAAAGGGCGCTATGCAGGGCTATGAGCCTGCAGCAGGTCGTCCAAACCGTAACCAGAACGTATTTGAGAAGCTTCCAGAAGAGACAATGCGTGAGCGTGCTCACGTTGGTTCTGCTGCTTGGGTAGAAGCTCCATCACATCTTTCTGAGTTTGCAGCGGGTGGTTTTGCTGATCACGGAGATAACCGCATTGAAGAAGTAATGCGCAATGGCTCCCATCAGTTCCCACACAACGCAGCTGTAGTCCAGGACTAAGTTTCCTAAATCTAGCTCCCCGCCGTCCTTCGGGATTGGCGGGGTTTTAGGGATTAACTATGGCACTCATCTCAGGTAAAGAGGTTAAAGAGACCCCTACGCAGGAGCCTGCTAACCCAAAGCTCTGGAACATGTTGACTGCGCAAGCGCGCTCCAAGTTCCGTACCTATCCATCTCCAGCTGCTGCGCACTGGGTTCACGCTAGATACGTCCAAATGGGCGGTCAGTTTGTTAAATCCAAAAAAGAAGTAGACCCTCGTTTCAGAGACTATGTGCATGAAGCTCAAGAGAAAAAAGAAGAGCAGCAAAAGAAAAAAGTAACAAAGCCTGTTGGCAAGAACTTAATCAAAGGTGAGCGTTTCAAGTAAGCGTGTCGCTTTAAAGATTTATCGACATTTAGCAGTACCCTTATACAACTACAGGGAAAGAGGTGATTGGTGAGCTCTATTGATTTCTCGCCTCCGAGTTATCGTGCAGCGTCTTCCGATCTAACCATCTCCATCTCCCCGCTGGGATTAGTAGAACTAGCGGATGAAGAGTTTGAAGTACACGGTCCACGACTAAACCGTTATAGCCTTAACTGGGCTATGTATCTGGGCCACCACTGGTCTTATCGCCGTCAAACAGGCGAGACCCAAATGGCACTTAACTATTACCGCGCTTTTACAGATTTCATCATTAACTTCACATTCGGTAAGGGTGTTAACTTCCGTAGCCCTAAAGAAACAGAAGCAATTGTCCCTGACCTTCTTGAAAGAGTCTGGGAAGTAGATAACAACAAAGCGACAGTACTTTGGGAAATTGGTCAACAGGGCTCAGTATCTGGAGACTGCTTTATTAAGGTTGCTTATGAAGAACCTTATAGAGACCCAGCTGGACGTGAACACCCAGGACGAGTTCGTATTCTTCCCCTGAACTCGTCTTTTGCATTCCCAGAGTTTCACCCACACGATCGTGAGCGCCTAATTCGGTTTAAGCTAAAGTACCGTTTCTGGGGCACATCACTAGAAGGAACACGTCAAGTATTCACTTATACGGAAATCTTGACAGACGACGTAATCGAGGAATACATCAATGACGAACTTATTGACTCGCGCCCTAATCCGCTTGGCGTTATCCCTGTTATACATATACCTAACGTGCGTATCTCTGGTTCTCCTTGGGGTCTATCTGATTGCAACGATATTATTAACATTAACCGGGCTTATAACGAAACTGCTACTGACATTGCCGACATTGTTAATTACCATGCTGCTCCGGTTACAGTCATCATTGGCGCCAAAGCGTCTCAGCTCGAAAAAGGCGCAAACAAAGTATGGGGCGGTTTGCCTAAAGATGCTAAAGTGGAAAACCTCGAAGGTGGAGCACAAGGCCTAAAGGGTGCTATGGAGTTCATGGCGCTTCTAAAGAAGTCCATGCACGAAATGGTTGGTGTTCCTGAGACCGCGCTAGGACAGGCACAACCTGTATCCAACACATCTGGCGTAGCTCTTAGCATCCAGTTCCAGCCTTTGATGAACCGCTACCACCAGAAGATTATTCAATATGCGCACGGGCTACAACGCGTTAATGAGCTTATCCTTTTGAACCTTGCCCTTAAAGAGCCAGAGAAGTTCACTTGGGATCCAAATGCAAGCACCGTACCTCTTAAAGAAGGTCAGCTTGCACAACTAGACTTTAATGACCCAATCACTTATCAGTCTTACATTCACTTTCCACAGCCTCTGCCTCTTGACCGCCTGATCGCGCTCAACGAGATCCAGTCAAAGCTATCTCTTGGGCTTGAGTCTAAGGAAGGCGCACTTCGTACTCTTGGTGAGGAATTCCCAGCAGAGAAGCTCACAGAAATACGTCAAGAGCTTCAAGACGATGCCATTGCTGATGGCGCACTCAAGCTTATACAAACACAGATCGATCAGGATATTGCAGCCATTACTGGCGCTATACCTGGCGGTGAAGGTGGATCTGCTCAACCTATGACTTCATCTGGCCCTAATGGTGAACAGATCCCTAATACCCCATCGTCTCCAATAGTTATGGACGATGCGACAATCGCAGCTCAACTCGGAGAGCAAGGCCTCCGTACGAAGCTGGTAACTAATGCTTACGGTACAAAACTCCCACAGAGGAGGGTGCCGGAAGACTACGAAAAATAAAGTGCTTTGCACTGACAATTTCGTAGCGTAACGAGAAAATAGAAGTACACGTTAGGTCATATGAGCTCTCACATCGGAAAACGACCCCTAGGATAAAAGGATATAAGCATGTCAGAAACTGCACAACAAATGGCAGATGCTTTTGAAGCTGAAGCCAACACCGCTCCAGTCGTAAATGTGTCGGGCGTTGACGCGCCTGCTGCTACAACAATTGGACTAGAGACTGAAACGACTAGGACTCAAAAGTTTTATACTGATGAGGATCTAGCCCGTGTTCGTTCTCAAGAGAAGGACAAGTTGTACCCAGAGATCGAACGATTGAAGGAACAAGTAGCGCTTCTCTCAAAGGAAAAAGAAGAAAAAGCAGCTCGCAAGGCCGCTGAAGCCGCTGATGAAGAGGCTAAACAGCGCGCAAAGTTGGAAGAGGAACTAGACGCAAAAGGTCTAGTCGAACTAAAGACTCGCGAATTGCAAGAGCAGTTGGAGCGTGAGCGTCAGGAACGCGAACACGCCTTCGCTCTTCTGGAGAAGGAACGTACGTTTGCAGATTTGCAGGCTTATCGTCAGCAGTTAGTAGAGCAAGAACGCGAAGCTATCATTCCAGACCTTCTTGATCTTATTCAGGGTAATACCCGTGAAGAGATTCAAGCAAGTGTAGAAGGATTGAAAGCCCGCTCAGAACGTATCCTTGAATCGGCGCAGTCTGCTATGCAGAATGCACGCAAGGAAATGCGCGGTGCTAGCACAAATGCACCAACAGCTGGACCTTTGGAAAGCAACATGGAATCACGTCAGTTCACGGCCGCGGACATCCAGGCCATGTCGGTAAACGAGTACGCAAAGTATCGAGACAAGCTGATGAGTGATCGTGCTCGCGGCAAGTCTTCAGGGCTTCTCGGCTAAACCCCCCAACCCTAAAAAAACTACTTATAAGGAGTCAAGTTAAATGGCATCAGGTATCACAGGTACCGGCAATCTCGCCGCCTCACCAACAGCCTATTCGGGTACAAACACCCAACTTACTCAAGCCATTCAAACGATTTGGTCCAAGGAAATCTTGTTCCAGGCAATGCCAATTCTTCGTTTTGAACAGTTTGCAGTAAAGAAGACTGAACTAGGAGTTGCTCCTGGTCTTCAGATCAACTTCATGCGTTACAACAACCTCGGCTTTGCTTCACCGCTCGTCGAAGGTGTTCGTATGCAGACAAACGCACTTACAGCTCAACAGTTCTCAATCACAGTAACAGAGCATGGTTACGCTCTTGCTGTTTCTGAGCTTCTTTTGAACGCTTCATTTGATGACGTAATGGCTTCGGCTTCACGTCTTCTTGGTCGTAACATGGCTATCTACCTTGATCAGCTCTCACGCGACACACTCTACTCAGCTTCTTCAACCATCTACGGTGAAGATCGCTCAAACGTAACAGCTGTTAACAGCTGGTACGCATACGGTACAGAAGCAACCTCACGTGCAACACTTACAGGTGCCTCATACCTCACACCTCGTACAATTAAGGATGCTGCCGAGACATTGGCAACCAAGAACATCCCACGCTTGGGCGAGACATACGTAGCATTCGTTCACCCTCACCAATCACGTCGTCTTCGTGATATGCCTGAGTTCATCGAAGTTACAAAGTACGCTGCTCCAGGAAACTTCATGCTCGGTGAGATCGGTCGTTTGTACGACACAGTCTTCATTGAGACAACACAGGTTCTCAAAGTTCCTGGTGGTGCTGGTGCTGGTTACACAACTGATACTGCTGTTGCTAACCCAACAGTCGTACCTGGCGGAGGTTACACAACCCCTGCAACACTAACCGGTAACGGTTCATCTGACCGCTACTCAGCTATCTTCATTGGAGATAACGCATTCGGTCACGCTATCTCACTCCCAGTCGAGCTCCGCGATGGCGGTATCTTGGACTTCGGTCGTGAGCACGCGCTTGCTTGGTACTCAATCTTCGGACTTGGCCTTATCACAGACCAGTCTGTTGTTATTGCAGAAACCAACTAATAACACCCAGCTTAAAGGGCGGGGCTTCGGCCCCGCCTTATTTTAACCGAGACATTAAATAGGAGAATCTAATGGCAGCAAAGTCAAAACCCACTGATGTAACAGGTCGCATGCGCGAACAGCTACAAGAGCAAGCTCTTGAAGCTCAACAAGACGCAGCGAACAAGATGTCTATGGCAACAGCTCAGGCGAAGATTGATCTTGAATCAAACGTCATTGATGCTACCAAGCCAGGACGTCAAGAAGTAATTGTTGATAACGCTATTACAGTAGCTAATCCAGATGAAGAGACTGTAGAAATCCGCGTAGTCCAAGATATTGAGAACATGACTCTAGGGCACGGAAACAACTACAGCTTTAAGGCTGGACAGAAGTACAACGTTACTCGGCATGTAGCCAATCACCTTAAGGAAAAAGGCTACCTAGCAGGCGTTATTTAATAATAACCTGTTTAGAAGTGGGCGCCTTTAAGGGCGCCTTCTTCGTTTATACAGACTTTTTTAATTTTTATTGACATGATTAGACATACCGTAACGTAGGGAGTTTTTGTGGCTGTTCTTTCTGACATACTCTCTAGAGTTCGTCTAGAGCTAGGTGATCTGCAAAAGAACTTTACCTTCACCGCTACTGGCGATGGGGTTACTAAAGCATTTCCAACAGGAATCAAACCTATCGAGCTCACCAATCTGTACATCACAGTTAACGGATCTCCAGTACTTTACCCATCTGGATACTCTTTAGAGCCTGATACAGGCATTGTTACCTTTGCTACAGCTCCTGCAGCCAACTCAGCAATAACTATTCAAGGGCTGCAAGATAGATACTTTCTTGACTCAGAGATAACAAATTTTGTTAATGACGCTGTTGCTCAGCATACGAATAACAGAACAGATGCTTTTGGCAGCGTAGTGACTCTTGCAATGATCCCTCCTGTTGAGGAGTACCCGCTAGCTATTCTTGCGACTATTGAGGGCCTATGGGCACTTGCCACAGACGCCGCATTTGATATTGATATCACTGCCCCTGATGGAGTGCACATCCCGCGTGCCCAACGATATAGCCAGCTAACTTCTATTATTCAGCAGCGTTGGGAGCAGTATCGTATGCTCTGCTCACAGCTCAACGTAGGACTATGGCGTATTGAGATGGGAACTCTCATCAGAACCTCTCGTACAACAAACCGTTATGTACCTATCTACATGGGTCAAGAGATCGACGACTCACGAGTTCCAGAGCGCGTGTACATTACAAACGATCTTACTGGCCGCTCACCTCTTCCAGAAACAGCTGGGGTATACGACCTGCTTATTTACCAGGGCAACTCTTGGTCTCAAGAATTTACATTCCCATTTGACGTTTCAAACCTTGAATTTACGGCTCAAATTAGAACTTACCCTAACGCACCCTCTTTGTACGCGACGTTTACTATCAGTATCGTAGATGGGCCTAACGGAATAATTCAACTGTCCTTAGACCCTTCAGACACACAATACTTACCTGTTAGAGGGTTCTGGGACCTACTTACTACCAACCCGTCTCAACCAGGCTTCGCACAAACCTACCTGCGCGGTCAAGTCTTTGTTCAGCAATCAGTTACAGATTCATCAGGAGCATTGGACGGTAGCTGGTAATGACTTACGTATATCCTTCTGATCAACCCGTTGTCGTTACAGTAACACCAACAACGCCCGCTCCTGCAAATGTAACTAACATCTATGCTGGTGCTCTTAACGCTCCTTTAGTGGCCTACCATTTCGTACAAAATACCCCAGCATCCAGCTGGGTAATAAATCATAATTTAGACTTCTACCCTAACGTTACAGTTCAAGATTCTGCTGGTAACATTGTAGAAGGAGAAATTTCGTATACTGATTCGCGGCACCTTACGGTCACATTTAACTCAGCTTTTAGTGGAAACGCATACCTCTCGTAAGGAGAAATAGTAAATGGCACGTAGTTTCTTAACCCCTATCAATCTGAATAAGCTTGAGCTTCAAAATGCTCGTATTCAGAACCTTGCGACGGCTCCTTCTTCTCCTGTCGTAGGTCAGATTTACTACGACACTTCGCTCAACGGCCTATACATATATAACGGCACAGCATGGGCACTTGCTGGTGGAATCAGTGCAGGAACACTATCTTCCCGCCCACTAGCTAACGCAGTTGCTGCTGGAACATTTTATTATGCAACCGACAACTTCTTAATCTACTACTCCAACGGTTCTACTTGGCAGCAGGTTGACAACTTCGGTTCAGGTCAATCAACCTCTATCTCTATTACAGCTTCAAGCGCTGATGGAACATCGACTAACTTTGCTCGCGCAGATCACACCCACGCAGGTCCTGGCTTTGGAACAGTAGTAACCGGAACCTCTTATGGTCAAACATCGACCTCAGGTTCTGCCTCAACAGTTGCTCGTTCTGACCACTCACACGGAACACCTTCACTTGGTGCTTTAACACCTACAGCAATCACCTCTACAACAGGTGCAGCAGGCTCTGCTTCTACAGCAAGCGCATCTGACCACTCTCACGGATTTACTCCAGCTGACTTTACTCTTGATACATTTGGCGCCCCTGTTGCCAACGTTTCTCTCAACACCTATAAGATCACAAATCTTGGAACACCAACATCTGCAACAGATGCTGCAACAAAAGGATATGTTGATTCAGTTGCTGAGGGCCTTTATGTTCTTGGATCTGTACGCACAGCAACAAGTACTTCTCTTACGCTCTCTGCAACTTTAACTTCTCTTAGCGGAGTTGCTCTTAACAACGGCGACCGCATCCTTGTAAAGAACCAGGCAACAGCCACGCAAAACGGTATCTATACATATAACTCGTCAACTCAACTTCTAGTTGCCTCTACAAACCTTGAAGATACAAGCCTTAAAGAAGGCACATTCGTATTTGTAGAAGAGGGAACCTACGCAACTCAGGGCTGGATTATCACAGCATACTCTGCCGGAGCTTCCACCTGGACACAGTTCTCAGCTGCTGGCGAGTACACAGCCGGTAACGGCATCACTATCAGCGGAGCTTCAATTGCCTTCAATCCAATCTCAACAGGTGGTTTGCAAGCAAGCGGAACTGGCGCTTCGATTCTTCTACCTTCAACATCAGGTCTTACAACTACATCTTCTGGTCTTAGCATCAACCCTACGAGCACAGGCGGCTTAACCACCAGCTCTTCAGGTATCTTAATTAAGCTCGCTACAACATCAGGTTTGGTTACAGACTCAACAGGCCTCTACGTTGGCGCCGGTACAGGTATCGTTGTTAACACTAACAACGTTGCTATCGATACCACGCTAGTTGTTCGCAAGTACGCAACAACAATCGGTAATAACTCAGCAACATCATTTACAGTAACCCACAACCTCGGAACACAAGACGTTATAGTAGCGATCTACGACACAGCAACCTATGTTGAGTACGAAGCAGATATCACGCATTCGACTACAAATACAATTACTGTAGCTTTTGCAACCGCTCCTACAACAAACCAAATCCGAGTCGTAGTCCACGCATAAGGAGGCTTAGGTGTCGCGTAAATACCTAACACCTCTTAATCTTGTTAGTGAAGCCAGTGACCCTGGTAACGCCAACATAGGTGACGTTTACTACAACACTACACTTGGCGCTGTTCGCGTCTATACAGCCGCTGGCTGGGTATCAAGCACAGGTACTCAAGGTCCTACAGGGCCTACTGGACCAACCGCTGGGTTAACCCCATCTAACTATGTTGTAGAGGCGGTCTTAACCACTAACCAAGCTTTAACATCTGCTTCTACGGATACAGTTATTGCGTTCACATCACTTGCTGACCCTCAAAGTTGGTTTAACAATACTACTCACCGCTTTCAGCCAAACATTGCTGGGTACTACTATCTAAGCATCAATACGTGGTGGACTAGCTTAAATACAACAAACCAGAGCACCGTACAGATTCGTAAAAACGGTACCGCTGAATTAATACTTGTTAGAACCCCGGACCCCAGTAACGGTTACTTTATATCTGGTGGAAGAGCCGTTTATTTAAACGGAAGTACTGACTATATTGACTGCAGTGCTTGGTCTTCAGTAACAACACAGTCTCTTCAAAATGGAAACTCTGAAGGAGAAGGAACTAACTTCTCTGCGGTACTTCTAACAACAGGTCCTGGAAGCACTGGACCAACAGGAGCTACCGGAGCAACAGGCCCAACAGGAGCTGCTGGATACGCACTTATTGAGTTAGATGGCGGAAGTGCTACTTCAGTTTATGGAGGAATTACTTCTATTAACGCAGGCACAGCGACAGGATAAGGTAGAATACTAACATGGCTATTCAAATCCAATTTAGGCGTGATACCGCCGCCAACTGGACGTCTGCCAACCCTACTCTTGCTATTGGTGAGCTTGGACTTGAGACTGACACAGGAAAGTTCAAAGTCGGTGATGGCGTTCACACATGGACTGCATTAGCCTATTCATCAGGACCTATCGGACCAACAGGTCCTACTGGTCCGCAAGGACCTACTGGTCCTACAGGCTCTACTGGACCGACTGGTCCGCAGGGAGCAACTGGGCCAACAGGTCCTCAAGGGGCCACCGGCCCTACTGGACCGACAGGTGCCACAGGCCCTACTGGTCTTCAAGGACCTCAGGGAATTCAAGGACCGACAGGTCCAACTGGGCCAACAGGAGCAACAGGTCCAACTGGGCCAACAGGAGCAACAGGTCCAACTGGTATTGGTTATGCCAACGTAACATACTTTGGCGGAATTGGTTTCCCTGCAAGTGGTTACACAGGAGTCACGTTCCTATATAACGGAAACCCTGGTGTTGGAGCATATGCAGTAGGTAACCGTGTTCGCGTTGCTCTACAAACAGATATAACCAAGTACATTGAAGGTGTTATCAACAGCATAACATTCACTAACCCTACATGGTCTGTATCTATAAACGTCGACACTTCTTCAGGTAGTGGAACTGTCTCTGGTACTTGGAATGTTTCTTTAGCTGGAAACCAAGGTCAGATAGGCGCGACAGGTCCTACAGGGGCGCAAGGCCCAACAGGTCCGACTGGCCCTATTGGAGCGACTGGTCCAACTGGAGCGACTGGCCAAAACGGTGCTACTGGGCCAACAGGACCTACGGGTGCAGTAAGTACAGTGCCGGGACCAACGGGTCCGCAAGGCGCTACCGGTCCAACCGGTCCTGCGGGTGCTACTGGTTCAAATATCTACATTTCAGATACTGCTCCAGCAACAACAACTGCGGGAGCGCTTTGGTATGACTCGGCTGTAGACGCTCTATACATTTACTACTCAAGTGCGTGGGTAGAGGTATCTGGCGGTGGCGGTGGAGGAAGTATCCAGAACTGGGTTACAGAAACCTCGGCGTACACGGCAAGTAATAATGACGCAATCATTGCAAACACAACTGCCGGTTCGTTTACGGTCACTTTGCCGTCAACCCCATCAGTAGGAAACACAGTTACTTTTGTTGATGTATTTGGAACATGGGTTGCTAATCCATTAACGATTACTTCGGCAAACAATATCTCAGGTGCGTCACAAAACCTAGTTTTAAACGTTAACTACGCTACAATTGTACTCACATACATCAGTAGCACATATGGCTGGAAGGTAATGTAATGACCCAATATTTGTCCAACTTTAGTGCAAACTTCACTCCTGAAGAAGCGCTTCTAGATCCAGTACATAAGCTACGTGTATCCACGCCTCAGGCGATGATTGATACCGACTTTGAGTATGGTCTACAGACAACTAAGTGGGAAACCCTCGAACTTTCTAACAACATTCCTTCTTTCTATGTATCCGACTCTGACTCAATCCTTAGCGGAGTATCCTCGGTTCAATCAACCGTTGGCTCTAACGTTATTGTTGTGAATACTAACGCACCTCACGGCTTAGTTCAAGGCTCACCTATCGACGTTCGTGGCCTAGCCTACATTACTGCTGAGGGTCAATTCCTAATCCAAGCTGTACCGAACTCAACATCATTCACATACAAAGCCACGTATAACTCTACCTACACAGGCGATATTAGCACTATCTACACGTCTATTACTCCGGGCCAGTTCTACGCTGGCTCTAACGTTCCTTATGACCCATCTGTTGGAGTTACTACAGATGGAAACAACCCATCAACCATTCTTATTACAACCCCATCAGTCCATGGATTTGCGGTTAACTCCAACTTCTATGCTGTAAACACCATTGGCACAAAGCAGATTACTATCACAAGCACCTCTGCAACAGCGCCTGATGGAAACCCTTATGTTGACTCTCGTCAAACACTAACAACCACATTCTCTGCTGTTAGTAGCCTATTTGAAACTGAGCAAGTCACATCTACTTATTTCTTTAAGTTCAACGCTACAAACGTCGACGTTTCTGGAAGTCGTATTCTTTGGCCTAACAGCAACCTTAAGGCTAACGACACGCTTGTGTATGTCCCTTCTTCAGGAGATACTCAAATTGGTGGACTGCAACGTTTCCAAGTTTATTATGTTCAGAACCCAACAACCGCCGGCTTCCAACTCAGTTCATCGTTTAACGGGTCTCCTATCACCTTTACAGGGGCTGGAACATACAACTATGGTCGACATAAGTTGCACCTCTGCTATGAAGCGTACTATCTAACCAAGTATAGTTACAGCTATGAGACAGATTTTTACACAACTGCTGAGTGGACAGGTTCGGGCTCTGGTTGGGATTTGAAGAGCGGAAACGGTGTTGCTAGCACATCGACTAACCCAAACAATGGCAGCTCTTACTGGTACGGCCTAGGTAACCAAGGTCCTCGTTACAAGATTACGTTCAGCCCAACAGGCTACTACCTTCCATCAAGCGTGAGCTACCCGTTCTACAGCACAAGCCAAAACGGCAACTTTACTATGAACGAGTCGAACAATTATCCGACTGAGTGGAACTTCATTGAAAACTTTGACCGCTATAAGAACTCTTACTCAACCTATCAAACATATAACCTATGGTCTTACGGTGACGGAGTTATCCGCAGCTACGGAGACAACTCTTACCAAGATTACTACGGCTATTATTCTTACTACCTTGGTAGCGGTAACGTCTTTGTTATGTTCCTTACAGATGACGCTGAAGCCGACACTTTCTACTACCCTAACCATGGGTTAGTTCAAGGCTCTAGCGTAACTTACACGCTTTCTTCTGGGTCAGCTCCTCAGATTTTCCCATATATTCAGTATGACCCATTTGGCTCTTACTCATACCCAAATGCGTATCTTACTAACAACGTCAGCTCCACTATCAACGTGGTTAACGCCAACCGCTTCCAACTTCTATACAGCCCTAGCGGTAACAACTATACTGCCCCTTACGGCTATAGCTCGAACAGTGGTGCTGCCATTCGCTTCTCTCAAGGAGCTGGAACATACAGCTTTACGGGTACACAAGCAAACCCAACAGCTAACACCATCTACTCTTTGAACCACGGCTACTCAGGTGGAGAGCGAGTTTATCTATCCGTATCTGGAACTGGAGCCGCCCTTCCATCTGTTCAATCGGGCTCAATTACCATCAACCCATCTCTTTCTGGTGGAAACCTAGGAACTGCTTGGAACATTTGGAACGCCGCTCTTAACGCTCAGTTGACAGCTAACTCATCCTCTGTTGCAAACATTACCCTTAATGGTCAGCAGAACAGTGCTTACCCTATTTATACAAATAACCCTAGTGGTCAAGGTGCGATGTACCAGTTCTACTACCAAGGCGACTACATGTACGACGGTCAGACCTCCCTCGGTACAAGCAATTACGGCAGTAACTGGAACTGGTCTGCTATTCCAAGCGACCACGCTGCGGGAACCGCTCTTCAAGGTGAAGGATTTAGCCAAGCAGGTACCCCTTGGTCTTCAAACCAATCAGTTCCTCACTATAGCGTTCTATACACGGCTCAAAACTCAGGAGCCTACAACGATTTTCGTCTATATTCTTATGTTTCATGGGCTTACTACCCAGATTATTACAGCAACTACTTCAACATTAACGTTACTGGTGACTGGTACCTCAGCTACGGCTATCAGATTCGTGACGGAATTAGTGGTGTTCCAGGCTTTGTTCACGTTCAAGGCGTGTTCTGGAAAAACAGCTGGAATAACCAAGGAGCTGGCGGCAACAGCTGGTATGCCTACCAAGATGCGTACTTTGGTTACTCTTACCCATATAACAACTCAGGTAACAACTACCGCTATTTGAAGTTCGATACCGTGTTCAACCTACAGGCTGGTGCGTCATTTAGCCCGTCAACTCTGTACACATTTATGACAAACGCTGTGTCTTCATTTGCGTCATCGTTTTCATACCCAACATTGACCACAGCGAACCCTGCGTACATAACACTCTACAACGCTAACCGCTTTGGCTTGCAAGACCAAAATAAGCAGTTTAACTATCAGTTCACAAGCACGGGTACACCAAACATTATCCTTAAGCAAAGTGGTCTAGCTGGTGCTCTAGATGGAACTTATTCAGTAACATCCACACCATCTACTAACAGTTTTACTCTCGCGCTTCCATTCCAAGCACCTGTAGACACGATTAACGCTGATGCCACTACGGTTTCTAATAACCTTATTAAGATTCCTAATGGCCATTACTTCAGCATGGGCGCAAAGATTACTTACCTAAATAACGGTAACGCTAACATCTCTGGTCTAACAAATGGAACTACATACTACCTATATATCCAAGATGACCACTATGTTGGCTTCGCAACTAGCTATCTAAACGCTACTTCTAAGCAGCTTATTAGCATCTCGGCAGGTACTGGAACCCACTTAATTCAGTACAACCTAGTTGCTGGAACAAGCGTTGCTGCTGGAACAGTTACTGTTACTGCTGGAAGCAACCTTATTGTTGGAGATTCTAACACCCTGTTTCGCCGTTACTTTAAGGTAGGCGACACCTTTATTGTTAAACAAAATGGTTCTGCAGGAGCCCCTGGAACTCTATACTACTACCAAGTAGCGAGTATCACAGATGACCAGAATCTTATTATTACTGGTGCTGTAGGTTTTACGCAGAGCGGTGCAAACTACTTCTTCTCTACAAAGTTCTACGTACGCCCAGATGGTTTCGCTATTCACCGCCCTTACGATGGCGGTATTCAGCTTACCGCTGGTACGGCTCCGAACTCTCAAACAGTTCGTCAGACTCGTAAGTACTTCCGTTACCAACCTGGTAAGGGTATTCAGACGTCTGCTGGTATTAACTTCAACCCTCCAGTCAGTTTTAACACCCTCAACCTATCCACAACAACAACAACAACTGCTGTCGGAACGGCTTCAGCTTCAGCAACAGTCACTCTTGCTTCTTCCAACACCAGCATCTATCCTGGACAAAAAGTAACAGGAACAGGTGTCCCTACCGGAACGTATGTTCAGTCAGTCACATCTTCTACTCAGATTGTTCTGACAAACTCTGTAACCTTGTCAAGCATCACGTTGACATTCTCTGGATATGTTGCTATAGCAACCACCCGTTACCCACACCGCTTGTCTGCCGGAAACTCTATCTTGGTATCGGGTTCAGGTGATAACGCGTACAACGGTGCTCAGAGTGTAAACGTAATTATCGACCAATACACGTTTACGTTTAACACCACATCCCTGCCTACCTCATCAACCCCTAGTGGTTTGATTGAGTTTAACGTTCAGGGGTACAGCGGGTCGTACACACGTGTAGGTATGTATGACTTCCAGAACGGTTTCTTCCTTGAGTACGACGGTTCTGTTCTATGGGCAGTTCGTCGCTCCTCTACCCAACAGCTTTCAGGAACTGCGCAAGTGGTTAACGGAAGCGGAGTAGTTAACGGAACAAACAGCAACTTCTCTGGACAGCTTGTTATCGGAGATAAGGTTGTTATTCGTGGAGGAACATATCGAGTAGTTGCTGTAAACAGCTCTAGTCAGATTGTTGTACAGCCACAATACAAGGGTGTTTCTGCCTCAAACGTAATCATCTCCAAGACTATTGATACTCGTGTTCCTCAAAGCCAATGGAGCATCGACCACTGTGATGGAACTGGGCCTACTGGTTACGTTCTTAACATCAACAAGATGCAGATGATTTACCTAGATTACTCTTGGTACGGCGCAGGTAAGATTCGTTTTGGTTTCAAAGACCAATACGGACACATCCGTTATGTTCACGAGTTTATCCATAACAACTTGCAGGATATTGCCTACATGCGCTCAGGTAACTTGCCTGCTCGTTATGAGATTGAAAATGGTCCAAACCCAACGTACGTACCAAGCCTGTACCACTGGGGTACCTCGGTTATCATGGATGGTAACTTTGACCCTGATAAGGCTTACTTGATTACTGCTCCGTCAAATAACTTGACGTTTACCAACGGTCAATCAAATACAGCTACTTTAACAGCAAGCTCATCCGTTACCTACTCGTATAACTCATACAAGCGTACGTATGACTGGTATGACGTTCTTACATTTAATGCACAGGATGCGTCCAAGTTCCCATCAGGAACACCTCTCTACTCAGCAGATAACCAACTTAACGGAGCGCAGACAGTTGCCTATACAGAGTACTCAGGAACTTCTGTTCTTGTGTATATCTATTTGCAGTCTGGATACTACTATCCAAACTCATATGCAAGCTTCAATTCAGGAACAGTTATCACTGCCGGTGCTACAGTAAGCACTATCAATATCGGTACTGCTTTGCTTCCTCTTATCAGTATCCGTCTTGCACCTTCGGTTGACTCTAACTTGACAGGCGCACTCGGTGCTCGTGAAATCATCAACCGTATGCAACTGCACTTGAACGAAGCTGAAATCACCACTACGCACGACTCAACCATCTACATGATTCTTAACCCTGGTTTGAGTAACGTAGGGTGGCAAACTGTAGGAAAGCCTTCGCTTTCCCAGTACATTGCACACAACGCTGGTGATACGGTTGCTGGAGGACTTAACCTCTACTCCTTCCGTGCATCGGGTGGTTCGGTTGACCAGACTACGGGTCGTCGTTTGTCTAACACTAACGCCTTCCCACTCTCTGGAATCACTGATATGGGTAACAGCATCCTTGGCGGTGACTTCACTTATCCAAATGGTCCAGACATCCTGACCTTGGCCGCAAAGGTAATCGATACCACTGGTATCGGCGCAGCACAGCCTTACGGAATCACTGGTCGTATGTCTTGGTCAGAATCGCAGGCATAATATGGCTATCTCATTCCCAGCGTCCCCAACACTTAACCAACTCTTTGTAGCTGGAAACACTACCTTCCAATGGGATGGTAGCAAGTGGAACACGTACTCGTCGGCTCAGATTTTTACTGGGCCTACGGGACCAACTGGCTCATCTGCACCTAACTTGTATACCGCTTCAGCAACTCAACCTGCAAACCCTGTTCAAGGTCAAGCATGGTTCAACACCAACACTGGTTCGGAGTTTATTTACTACGGTACTCAATGGGTTGAGATTGGAGCTGGAGCAGCCGGCCCAACAGGTCCTACAGGACCAACGGGAGCAACTGGTCCTACTGGAGCGGCTTCTACTGTAACAGGTCCAACTGGAGCTGATGGAGGCGTGTTTTCTGTAAACGCCCAAAGCGGTACCTCTTACACGCTTGTCGCTTCTGACTCAAAAGCAGTAATCTCTATGACAAGCTCTTCATCAAACACTCTTTACATACCAACAGATGCCTCTGCTACGTTCTCTGTTGGAGCGTTTATTACAGTTATTCAGACTGGATCAGGGCAAACAACAATTCAAGCAACAACGCCCGGAACAACAACAGTCGTATCAAACGCGATAACTGCGTCGGCGCCAACTATTAGAACTCGATATAGCTCAGCTAGCCTTATAAAAACAGCAGCAAATAGCTGGACAGTTGTAGGTGATATATTGTGAGTTGGTTTATTGGGGTTATTAGCTCCTCTAAATCTGCGCACCTTCTTCCACGATATGGGTTTTCCATAGCCCAAGGCGGTACGTTTTCCCAATACTCATACGCGGCAGATACAGCAGCTACAGTAAGCAACAGTTCCGTTTCAAGCAATCCTCCTGGTCAAAATCCAGGAACGGGATTCAGCAACTTAGGTGTGGCAGGTTACTGGGCCGGTGGACCAAACTCAGGTCAAGACTCTATTAAAAAGATGCCCTTTTCCACCCTTAGTGCCTCTACTCTTTCTAGTAAAACTCAGCAAGCAGATGGTTCGTACCAGTTCGCTTCTTATGCAAATGGGTTTCAGGCAGGAGGTTACCCAATATCAGGTACCAGCACTATTATGCCAGTAATTAAAATAAGTTTTTCTACAGACACTACTACCAATACTTCAACGTATCCTTGGGGCTCAACTGGTTACAACCAATACGGGGGAAATATGACTAGACGGTCTACAAGTGCATACTTAACTCCTGGGTATAATGGTAGCGGCGGAAGTAACGTAATTCAAAAATATGTTTTTTCAACAGACACGTCTTCAAGTGTGTCCGCAACTACGGCAACCAATATGACGTCAAGCACAGGACTGTCAAGTAACTCTAGCGGATATTATAAAAACAATAGTCCTGATACCGAGTACAAGTTTAGTTACTCAACTGAAACAAGCAGTAGTTTATCTCAAAGCGTTACCTTAAGCAGTGGAAACACTGTCACCGCATTCTCTGACGCTAATACTGCGGGATACTATGCTAAAGATTATGTCTATGAGAAGCGTTTATACTCTACAGATACCACTTCAAACATATCTAATACTAATGGAACATTTGAGCTTGGGGTGAGTCTTTCACAAAATGCGTAAAGAATTAACAACAGCTATGTCGTCAGTGTCTAAAAATATATTAGATGAGATTGAAGAAATCACTCAATCACGTTCTAAGTTTCAACTTGAAAAGTTTGTTATAAACCAACATGACACAGAAGAAATGCGCTACGTTCAATGCCTTTTAGAAATTGATTCTTTGTACTACAACGCAAAGCTTCTAAGCTTCGACATACAGAAAAAAGAAATTCAAATTCAACGCCTATTGGCCACTAATGATGAAATTGATGCCATTGACGCGCAGATAAAGATGTTTGAAATGGATAGAGTTAAAAATAATGCTCTAGGTATTGCTAGAGAATTAAACCATTTAATTAAGATATACCACAGTTTTTCAAAGAAATACACAAGAGCTGAAATAGAGGAGGCTCAACCAGACTATTGGGACAAGCGCTTGAAGCGTCAGTCTGTCCTTGAGGCTTTAAGTGGAAGCGCGTCTCAGGCATCTAACTTAGAAGCTTTAAGGCAGATGGGTGTAATTGAAGTAGGGGAACATGGCATTAAAGAAGCTGGTCAAACCTTTATCTTAGACACTGAGACCTCTTTAGACCAAATAGGCTAAAATTAAAAACACCTAATCCGTAAAGGACATAAAATGGCTATCAGTTTTCCCTCTTCACCGACAACTAACCAGACCTATACCTATGGCAATAACACATGGTCGTGGGACGGTTCGGAGTGGGCGCTAGTTCGTAGTGCAGCATCTCCGACTGGCCCTACTGGTCCAACAGGCCCTCAAGGAGCGACTGGTCCAACCGGCTCTACTCCAACAACAGCTAACACTGCAACCTCAGCTACAACAGCTAATGGATTAGGTTTTATTGGTATCCCTCAAGACGCGCAATCAGGCAGCACGTATACAACAACTTATGCTGATGAGGGCTCCCACATTTATTTAACTAATGCTGCCCCTACAGTTACCATCCCCTCTAACTCTTCTGTAGCTTACCCTCTAGGAACAGTGATTACCTTTATCGCTAGTAGCTCTACAACTGCAAGCGTTACTTGCTCAGACACAATGTACCTTGCTGGTGTTGGTACAACAGGGGCTAGAACGCTTGCTCCGTACGGTATTGCAACAGCAATTAAAGTCGCCTCAACTACGTGGTTTATCTCAGGTAATGGGCTTTCTTAATGAGTGCCGTATCCCACTCTGTGTTGGGGTTTGTAATACCCACTAAGTTTACGGCTACCGCTACAGGTTCGTATTCAATTACACGTTATGGTGACCACGCATATGCTGTCTTTACTGGCAATGGTTCTTTTAACGTATCCGTGGGCGGTACTACAGACATCGTTGTTGTAGCTGGCGGTGGAGCAGGAGGGAGCTCTAGCGGGGGTGGTGGTGGAGGCGGTGGAGTCATCGTACAAAACTCTTACAACTTAACCCAAGGTTCTTACGCAGTCACAGTTGGTGCAGGCGGTTCAGGAAACGGTGTTTCGGGAAGCAACTCTTCTTTTGGCTCTCTCTTTACCGCTGTTGGCGGTGGAGCGGGAGGCGGGGCTTCACAGGGCGCTTCAAATGGTGGCTCTGGTGGTGGAAGTAACTATGGTAGCTCTGTAGTTGGTTCACAGGGAACTGGAACAAGCGGTCAGGGCAACAACGGCGGTTACGGATATGATGGTTACAGTTATGGTGGAGGTTCTGGCGGTGGCGGGTTTAACGAAGCAGGTCACCCAGGAAACAGTTTTCAAGGAAACTACTTTGCTGGTTCAGGTGGTTTAGGAAAATATATTTACGGAATTATGATGGGCGCTGGTGGCGGAGGACAAGATGGAGGAAGCGGCCAAGCTTCTGGTGGTGCTAAAGGCACTCAAGGAAAAGGCTATGGGTCTTACACTTCAAGTTCAGCCACTGGAGGAAACGCTAATACTGGAAACGGTGGCGGTGGTGGAAGCGGTACTAACACAGGCGGTTCTGGAATAGTTATTGTAAGGTGGGCAATATGACGGCGTATACATTCCCTACGGTTCCGGGCAGCTATAGCAAGGGCGATACAATTAGATTTAACTACACAGGTTCACAAGTAACATTTGTAACCTCGAACATCAACACTATGAAGATTGAGTTGTGGGGCGCTGCTGGAGGCGTGACTTCAGAAACCCCTGGCTACGGCGGGTATACCTATGGAACTTATTCAGTTTCACACGGCACTACTCTGTACATCTCTTGCGGAGGTCAAGGAGGAAACCAAAACCAAAGCAACACAGCAACAGCTGGTTGGAATGGTGGAGGTAACGGAGGATTAAACTCAGGTCAAAACAAGGTGGGCGCAGGAGGAGGAGGAATGACTGACGTACGCGTCGGTGGAACTTCCTTTGGTAATGTGATTCTAATTGCTGGCGGTGGCGGCGGCTCAGGAACAAAGAACGTCGCTATTACAGCTGGATCTCCGGGAGGAGATGGTGGAGGAGGCGGGTTCTTAGCCGCTTTTCTAAATAACAGCTATTCAGGCACCAATATTGTCTCTCCAGGAACACCTGGTGCTATGTCAGGCTACGGCGGTTTTGGCGGCCCTGGCACAGACTCTGCTGGGGGTACCGGAGGCTATCCAGGTTCTGGAGGTAGTGGAAACGCAGGTAACGGCTCCGCTGGTCAAGGTGGTACTGGAGGAAACGATAGCGGCGCCTATTCTCAGTACAACTACACAGGCCCGGGTGGTGGCGGTGGTTGGTTTGGGGGTGGAGGAGGCGGAGCTTCTGGCATTGACGGCCGTGGAAATGGCGGGGCTGGCGGAGGCTCTGGCTATATAAACTCTAACTACATCACGGCGTACGGCGGAGAAACTGGGGTAAACTCTGGAGCCGGTTACGCAATAATCACTGTTCTAACTTAATATTCAGGTATACTTACACTCTTACGAAGGAGATAATGATGGACTACAGCGAGCTAACGCGCACAGAAGTTGACAGCCCAGACCCAAACTATAAGCGTTTTGAGATGAAAGACCCACAAGGCAATATTGTTGGGTATGAGCATGAGCATGTGAGCCCTACCCCGGTACAAATGCCTAAGGTTGATGGTGAGAGCTTTAAGCCCTTTGACCCCACCACTGTTCCTCCTGTAACTCCTGCCCCTGTAACCCCTGTAAATCCACAACAGCCTGTTACAGTTACACCTCCACCAGCTGATGGCGGGACACCTCCTGCTGCAGCGCCTACAGCACCTACTGGCCCAACTACACCTCAAGGATAATCAATGAGCGCATCAGAAGCAACAAAGACAGTCAACAGCTTGGCTGCACTTCCTGACGATAAGGGAAAGATCAAAGCGTTGACGATTGAAATTAAGTACGAACTTAACGGCTACTCAAATATGTACAAGTATGAAGCTGCTGGTGAATGGACACCTTCAGACTTGGCGGGTCTTCGACCAGATGTTATTGAAGGTCTAGTAGACTTTACACAGCTTGACCCACAGTTCGATACGGACTACGCTGCATACACATCAACTACTAACTAAGGACTACTATGACCGATTCACCAATTGAAGACGCAGAAGTTGTTTCAGAAACACCTGCAGACGATCAAACTCAAGCACCTGCCCCAGAGAAGTACGAAACTGCTTTTGTAGTTCTTAAGCGTGAAGACGGCACGTACGTAGCCGCTTCAGATATCCATATGCAGTTTGATATCGAGCGTGCTTCAAGCATGATGGATGTCAAGCGCGGTGCTCAAGACGTCCTTGATGCTATTTATCAAATGGAACTCAATCAAGCGCTCAGCTTTACTATGAGCCGCATGATGCCACAACAGAACCCAGATCACACACACTAATGAAGATAGCAGTCTATACGATTGCTCTAAATGAAGAACAGTTTGTAGAGAGTTGGTACAACTCCGCTAAAGAAGCGGACTACTTACTTATTGCAGATACAGGCTCTACAGATAAAACTGTAGAGCTTGCTTCATCTTTAGGCATACATGTCGTAAACATCAGCGTTCATCCTTGGAGATTTGACGACGCTAGAAACGCTTCTCTTGCCGTTTTACCAGCAGATATTGATTACTGCGTTGCTCTTGATATGGACGAGCAACTACAGCCAGGATGGCGTGAGCATCTAGAAAAAGCCACTGCTACCCGTCCTCGGTACACATACACATGGAACTGGAACCCGGACGGAAGCCCGGGCCTTCAATATCAAGGCGATAAAATCCATGCACGTCACGGATATCGTTGGAAGCACCCCGTGCATGAAGTGTTGATTAATGACAGGGTTCAAGAGACTACTGAAACAGTTGGTTTAGAGATTCACCACCACGCGGATGATACAAAGTCCAGAGGTCAGTACTTGCCTTTATTGGCACAGTCTGCTGTAGAAAATCCCGACGATGACCGCATAGCTTTTTACTATGCACGTGAGCTGTTTAACTACGGACTATACAAGCAAGCTAAACCGGAATTCCTTCGCCACCTAGGCCTGCCGAAAGCAGTATGGGCGCCTGAGCGCGCCGCATCTATGCGGTATCTTGCAAAAATAGAAACAGGTGTTGAACGACTTAAATGGATGTTAAAAGCTGAAAGGGAATCTCCTGGCCGTAGAGAAGTAATTGTGGAGATAGCACAGTACTACTATGAGTTAGAGGATTGGAAAAACGTCCTTTACTATGCGAAAAAGGCTTTAGAAATAAAAGAAAAACCTCTTGATTATCTTTGTGAGTCCTTTGCCTGGGGAGAACTGCCATATGATTTGGCGTCATTATCTGCGTTTAACTTAGGGGAGACTGAGCTAGCTGTTATGTACGGGTCTAAGGCTGTTGAGATAAATCCTTCAGATTTTAGGCTTGTAGAGAACTTAGGCTTTTATAAAGCCCTACAAAAACCCTCTACCGAGGTATAGTTAGTACATAACGAAGGAGCATCATGGCAACCACCTATAAAGTTTTAGGGCAGTCAAACCCTGCAGCTAGCACAGAGACAACACTGTACACCCCTAGCGGAAGCACTGCAGTGGCTGTAGTGTCTACTATTGCCATCTGTAATCAGGCTGCTTCCCCAGCAACCTACCGCATTGCTGTTTGGCCAAACGGCACAGCTTCTTCCTCTGGACCTAACTGGCTTGTATATGGAGCTACAGTTAACGCCAACGACACAACGTTCCTTACTCTTGGCGTCACTCTTGAGCATGGTGCGACTATTCGTGTCTTTGCCTCTAGCTCTACACTATCATTTCATGCGTACGGTAGCGAGATCGCTTAATGTCAGCCACTAAAGCCAGCACATCTGGCACGGCTGGTCAGACATATGAGGATGCTCAAGCTAAAAACAATTAAGGAGATTAAGTCGTGATTAAGAAAGCCAGCAGACTTAACACTCTAAATAGAAATAAGTACCGTGATGCTAACGCGGGCAACACCCCTATCCCAGATGTTCCGGGGTCACCTACAGGAGTATCCGCTTTAGATGTGGGGCTCAATAGGGCTTTTAACAACGGTGCCGCTATAGTATCTTTTACTCCAGCTGTTGTTGGTGGGGCTGCAACTAGCTACACTGTAACATCAAACCCTGGATCGTATACGGCTAGCGGTTCATCGAGCCCTATAACTATTACAGGCCTATCTTCTAACATCTCCTACACATATACAGTAACTTCGTCTAACTCTACGGGTTCTTCTGCGCCATCTGCGCCATCTAATTCAGTTTTGGCTACAACAGTCCCTGATGCTCCAGACCTTTTTTCTTACGACGCCTCGCCTCCTACGGCTACAGTTGCTCCAGGACAGGCTTATGGGCCAGTTAAAGTCTCAGTTCAGTTTGTTCCCCCTTCTAATTCTGGCGGAAGCCCTATACAACTGTACACAATTACCTCTTATAATGTTACTAACCACTCGGCTACAGGAACGTCTAGCCCTATTGTTATAACAGAAAACCCAGGTTCAGAAAATACGTACGGCGTCACGGCTACTAATGCTAATGGAACCTCTACGGCAAATAAAAATCAAGGGGTATCCCCTGCCGTTTATATTCAAGCGGTATGCGCACCTTCAGCACCTGTTCTTGGCACCGTAACCATTAACAGCTTTACTTCGGTAAATATACCTTACACAGCCGCATCGCCTAACGGGTCTTCTATAACCGGATACTCTGTAGTATCTTCGCCATCGATTGCCCTAACAGTTACACAATACTCTACTTACTTTACCGTTACTGGAGCCTTTGCGGCAGGAACCTCTTATACATTTACAGTAAGCGCAACAAACGCTGAAGGAACCACCACTTCTGCTGCCTCTAATGCGGTTATCCCATTGCCATCTGTAAACGATAACTTTAATCGATCTACCTCAGGCTCATTGGGAACATCTTCATCTGGAACCTTGTGGCAGGCTATTAAGGGAACTTGGTTTGCCAATAATGGAACGGCAGTAACCAACGATTCACCTGGCAATGATTCCATAGCGGCAGTTGATCTGGGTAGCCCACTTGTCACTGTTGAGGCGACCACAGTATCGCTAGGGTCTGGTATTGCCTTCATGATTCAAGACTCTAATAACTGGTGGGCAGCTGTAGGAGAAGAGACAGACGGGTATACCTACGCATATAACTATCCGTACACTGCTTCAGGAACTGGCGCTCACTACACAGCTCCGTATACTGCAGGTCCTTTTAACGGATCAGGCACAGGGTATGGACTTATTGGTTATGCCACGACTAATGGCACCAACTACTACGCCCGCTATGGCTCATACACTTACAGCTATCAGTACTACGTAAGCGGTGGTGGCACCAGCTACTACTACTATAGCTACACAGCGTATGAGAACCCTGCACCAGTTTCAACTTCTTATACACAATATTATTTAAACCTTTACCGATCAGTGGCTGGAACCGTTTCTACTATAGCCTCCACCGCAGTGTCTTCAATAATTAACTCTTTAAAGGTAGTGGTCCATGGGTCCAATGCCACAGCCACTGGGTACAGCGATGGGGCTTTTAATAGCTCTCTAGGAACTGCTTCGAGCGGAACCATAACCCCTACAGGTAACTTGCATGGTATTATTCTTACACCTTCGACTCAAAATCAAGGCAACTCGATTGGACCGTTTTACGCTACCGTAACTAACTAAAAACTGGAGCATATATGAGGATCATTAAATTCATTCCCGATGCGGGTTTGCATAAAGGGTTTAAGCGACCAGCGCCGATTAAGAGTTTAATACCTGAGTGGTACACACACGCTGAACGCTATTACAAGACAGACCGTAATGAACAAATGCCTGGTCTAAAGACATGCGCCCCATTTCTTGACGCTATGATCTCTGGATACGCCCTAGTAACTCAAGAAGATCTCTACGTATCAAGGGACGAAGAAGGAAACCTAAAGATTGAATGGGAATCTAAAGAAGTATTTGTAGGAGAGCGTAAAGGACTATCGGGGCACACTATGCCACGACCTGCCGGTCATGAGCATAACCACTTAATCTGGTCAGGTCGCTGGGGATGGAAAACGCCAAAAGGGTACAGCACATTGGTCACTCACCCACTAAATAGGTTTGATCTTCCATTTACAACTATGTCCGCCATTGTAGATACTGATGAGTACAGTGCGTGGGGTAACATTCCTTTCTTTATTAAGAAAGGGTTTGAAGGAGTAATTCCTGCCGGAACTCCATATGCTCAGATTATTCCTATTAAGCGGGATAGCTGGGCCTATGCTCAGGACTGGAATGCAACAGAAAAACTAGTTAAGCAGGCTGCAAAAACCCGTATGAGTGAGGGCGTTTATCGTAAGCTGTGGCGTAAAAATAAGGACTACTCATGAGTAAAAACAAAGAGGAAAAGGCTACTCCTAAAATATCATCTAAACCAATCACAATAGGAATTGTTGTAGATGGAAAAGTTTTTGAAAAGTTTCAAGTTACTAGCCCTCGGTTGGCGTCTTTATTCTTGAGCAACCCTACCTTTACTGAGATAGAGTCTTAATGTCTATTTATATTGCGATACCTAGCATGTACGATCGTCAGCTTCCTTACACAGTTAAAGAGGCAATCAAGAATGCGGATAACCCTAATGAGCTTTCAATTGGTGTGGTATTTATGGATGTACTTGATGATAGATTTGATCAAGATAAGTTCTATGAAGAAGAGATCCTACCTTTAAACGGATACCCGCAAGTGTCTTTGCGGCGTTTTTTGCATGGAGAGTATGAGCCTAGTATCGGATTTGGTCGCCATGCCGCTTTGTCTTTTTATAATGATGAAGATTATATACTTCAAGTTGACTCCCATACTAAATTTGATAAGGGATGGGACACTAATCTACTTAACCTATATGCAGGTGCTCTAAAAGAAACTGGGAACGACAAGACAATATTAACCGCTTACCTTCCCCCTTACATGCACGATGACGCAGATGTTCGAGGGCATTTTGGGCATTTAAAGCACGCTAAATACCCTATGTTTATTTATGAGTTTAGGTTTGACGGCAACTTACCCAGCTGGCTAGACTTCTCCCTTATGGAAGGGCCTAATGCGAGGGAAGAGCTATATCTTCCTTGCGTTAAGTTTAACGCGCAGTTCGCCTTCTCTAATAAAAAATTTCTTGAGATAGAGAGCCTTCCTAGAAATATTATCTTTTGGGAAGAAGAGATAATCCAGACAATGAACCTATTAGACGCCGGTTACTCCCTAGTATTTCCTAACCAAGCTCTTCCTATCTCTCACATGTATATTCAAGATGTAAATCAAGATGTGCGGTCAGTAAGTTTTAGATACAGCGGAGCAAACCCTAAGAAGTTAAACATTAAAGACTTTGTATCTGAGGTACGAAAATCCTACTTCAGCTTCGTTAACGACCCAGCTAATAAAGCAAAAGTTGATAGGTTCTACAAGTACTCTAGGGTCCACCCTAAGTTCGGACCGTATCAGGATTACTATATACCCCCTGAATACAACCGTTGACACTGACAAAGTAGGTTTATTTCTAGATACTAGATACGTATCTATCTAAGGAGCCGCTTTGACCGACGCTCATAAAGACAAATTAAACCTATCTCTAGCAGTATCTACCCCAGAGCATGAGCCTCGTGAAAGCGATCCTCACTACCACCTTTTCAATCAAGCCAAGGCCCGGCTCAAAAAGCAAGGGCTTTGGAAGTGCGTCATTAATGATGACCTTTGCTCAGGCACCCCAGAGCTTCACCACTCTCATATAGAGTTCTCTCAGGTTAACAACATGGACCCTAAGAGAGTTGAAGAGGCTTTTGGGGTTCAATTTGCCTCAGATGAAGAGTTTCAAGAGTGGATTGAAAGCCCAGGAAACCTAGAAGTTCTCTGTACTGCTCACCACAGAACTCTGTACGGTATCCACGCCATTCCAACGCCCCTTTGGGAAACTTTCAGATACAGAAAGTCCGGTACTGAGGCCGCTGCAGAACACCTTACAAAAGACGCTGAGTAGGGAATAATAAGTCTATGCGCGGATATACTCAAGAAGGTCGATTTGACTCCAGCTTTGAGTCTCTGACTATTAGAGACGGCATCAATACTGAGCTACGTAACCCTGTGGGAACCACGGCTCAGTGGTGGTTCTTTGATTCTGCTGATACAGCCATCGACCCAATCTATGATGTAGGTGACGGTGTGACCACATCTGGGGGAGGACGCAAATGGTACGGGCCGTACACGATCCCTGTAGTGAGAGCCGTAATCGCTGCGGGTAGTGCAAAGACATCTGAAGCAGGTTTCTATAAGTCAGACGAGCTACATCTAACCTTAAACATTGATGACCTAAACAATATTGACCCTACGCTAGAAAGCCAGATTCAGTCTCTCGGCCAGCAGGACAAGAGCCGAGTGGTATGGAAAGGCGAAGTGTACAGGCCATATTTGGTACAGCAACGCGGTATTATTTCTGAACAGTACACGTTGCTGGCTATTGACTGTATCCAGGTTATGCCTGAAGAAATGGTCAACGACCCACAGTTCCAGCAGTACGCCAACTAAGGAGACCCATGGCACTATCTCATGCAACAGTTGCACTTAACAGTTCAACAGCTGTTGACTTAAACCCAAACGCAATAATTACAGACCCAGTAACTGGTGAAAAAAATTACACTTGGCAATCAGCCACCGTATACGTTGAAAACGTAGACACCGCTGCTACCGTATACATTGGTGACTCTGTAGTTACCTCTTCAAACTATGGCGTCTCTTTAGTACCAGGGGCCTCTGTTTCAATTGACCTCCTTGGAGGAAATGAAAGTGTGTGGGCAATCTCAAGCGGCTCTTCTAACGTAGCAGTATTGTTGGTGACAACAGCATGAGCGTAAAGAAATCATTATCTCCCGCAGCTATTCTTTACTACGGTAACTTTGCTAGAAGTACAAACCAAGCTAGTGGTGGAACCACCTCAGATAATTTAATTACTTGGGACACAACAAACTTAAGTAAAGGAATGGCTCTTGGTTCAGATACTAGCAAGATTGTTTTTGCTGTACCTGGCACCTACAACCTTAACTTTTTAGGTCAGTTTAACTTTACGGGTGGAGCAAGTAACTACAACATCACAACCTGGTTCTCTAAAAACGGTGTTCAGGTTCCTGCTTCTGCTTTTACTTTTACCACAGCTAGTGCTCAGAATTCACAAGTATTAGCAAATATTGAATCCCCTATTTCAGTTGTTGCTGGGGACTATATCCAATTTCACTGGTGGTCTGGTGCATCAGGTATGGCACTGATTGCTACGGCAGCTGGCACAAACCCAACCCGTCCAGCATCTCCATCAGCTAACATAACCATCTATAACGTCGGATAATGCCGTTTAAGTCTCGCGTTCAAGAAAAATGGATGTGGGCTACCCATCCTCAGATGGCACGTCAATGGCAAAAAGAAACCCCTAAAGGTAAATTACCTAAAAAGGTTAAGAAGGAGAAGAAGTATGACAAAGGCTAAACTAGGCTCAGGCTCACGCTTTAAGAAGGTCGAAGCAGAGGCTGCCAAGGGCGGAGCTAAGAACCCTGCTGCAGTTGCTGCTGCTGCAGGCATCAAAAAGTACGGAGTAAAGAAGATGGAAGCCATGGCCCACAAAGGCAAGGCTGCCCCTAAGAAGATGGGAAAGAAAAAGTAATGTGCATGTCATGCGGATGCGGTAAGAAAAAAGGCGAAGCTGGGTACGGCAAAGGTAAAGCTGCTGACAAGAAGCAAGACGCCAAGGTCATGAAGGGTATGACCCCTAAGCAAAAAGCTGCCTTTGAAAAGGCAGATAAGAAGATGGATAAGAAGAAGCCGTCTGCTAAGGAAGACGCAAAGATGGACAAGGCTTTGGCCAAGAAGGTCAAAAAGAAGTAAGCGCTTAGGCCACCGAAAGGTGGCCTTTCGTTTATCCTTATATAAGTTCCATGCGGGACTAGACTCACCCTTGCGAAGTACACTGCCTCCTGAAGGAGATTGCCATGTCTGGTAAAAAGATTGATGCTGCATCTAGCGTTGAATTCGCTAGAGCCATCGTCAGCAATATACCTGATGTCCGGGAAGACTTACTAAAGCAAATTGGTGACGTCTACTATGAGGCACAGGTGTTCAAGAGTGTACTCAGGAAAAAATAACCTAGACGCCGTAGCGCGCAATATCTCAACCTCACTAGCTCCTGTCTTTACAAAGGACCTTCGTGAGCTTGCCAAGCTTTCTGGTTGGCCTTCCCACGTAATTGAAGGAATGACCGTGGTCTCAAAAGAAGACACCACACTTGCCATTGAGTATTCAGAGGCTTTAAAAGAAGAGATCGATGATCTTGAATACGGCCCAGAGTTTGGGATTGCAAACACATCTATTCGAGCTTTTCTATACCGCTGTAACTCTAAGCTTCAAGGCGCTTTATACACGGCCATCCCTGGAATGATTGCTGAGGTGCTCTAATGGGTAATGGGTTTATTGTAGCCGAAGACTTGGCGTTAAAAACTCTTCTCAGCGGGATAACAGTTTCAGACGACTCTAATGCCAGCCGCCCTGTAAAGGTATGGTTTGGTTACCCTGACCTTGAAATCCGTGATCAAAGCTTTCCATTTATTACAATTGACCTTATTGATATCTTGCAGGCGCAAGAGCGTCAAACCGCAGGAACGTTGGTAGATAGCGACTACCAAGGAACTATCGCATCTCAAGCTGGTTATGGTTACTCATACAATATCCCTGTTGCATATGACCTTGTGTATCAGATCACGTCTTACTCACGTAATCCGCGCCATGACCGCGCGATCATCTACCAGCTACTAAATAAGTTTCCATCAAAGTATGGGTACCTAACAGTACCTAATGCTTTAGGCACAGAGAACAGTGTTCGTTCTATGTTCCTTGATGGATTTGTAAAAAGAGACGCCGTTGCTAGCGAAACCGGTAATCGTCGTCTTTTAAGAAACGTACTTTCAGTAAGAGTTGTAAGCGAGATGACACCTGCTCAAGTCGCTGCCACACCTCTTGTTGACTACGTGGATATCAACGCTACTACATCGTCCATCCCGTCCACACTAACACCTGTACCACCAAACGTTAATCCGTAAAATCACTAAGGAGATAAAGTAATAATGGCAACTTATAACCGACCTGGGGTGTACGTTCAGGAAACGCTAAACCCTATTCAATCAGTGGCTGGTTCGTCAACCAACACGATTGCTGCTTTTCTTGGAGCTAACGACCGTGGTCCTCTTACTCCAACACTAGTCACCTCATGGGGACAATACACAACTTTGTTTGGTAGTTGGAACAACACTTCAGTAACATCTAACCCAAACAACCTACCACTTGCTCTTTACATGTACTTTGCAAATGGTGGTCAATCAGCTTACGTAACTCGCGTGTTCAATGGAACTGTAAGCTCCTCTACAGCTACTCGCTCATTCAATGATGGTGCCTCCGGATCAGCACAGCCTACCTTGAAGATAAGCGCTGTTAGCCCAGGTACATGGGGCAGCAACATTAACGTAAGCATCACGGCATCTACAAGCGGAGCCTCTACAGCTACTGTAACTGCGGCTTCTGCTGCCGGTGGGGTTATTACATACACAGCGAACAACGTGTTCTCAGTAGGACAGGCTGTAACTATTGCTGGCCTTTCAACAAGCGCGTTTAACCTAACAAACGTGATCATCGCTTCCGCTTCTCCAACACAGTTCACTGTGTCTAACGCTGCAACCGGAACTGCAGTAACAGGGGCGTCCGCTACAGCTACTGGTCAAAGTAACTACTTTGATCTAACTGTATACTACAACGGAACATCTTCAGCTAACGTTGTTGAACAATGGACAGCAATTTCTATGACTGCTTCAGACCCTCGTTATGCTCTTACAGTAATTAACGCAGCATCTAACTACATCACAGTCGTTGATTTAGGATCAACATCAACAGGCATTACACGTAACCCAAGTGGTGCTGGTCTTGCCGCAGCTCCTATCCTGAGCGTATCTTTGAGCGGTGGTTCAGACGGAACGTCTGCTGCTCCTGCTGCCGCAACAGCTTCTATCTACTCAACAGCTCTAAGCCTGTATGACACAATCCCACAGTCTTTGACTTTGAACATTCCTGGAGCTACAGATACAGCAACCGTTAACGCAGCAATCACCTACGCTACAGGTTCAACCCGTCTAAACGATGTATTTGTTATTATCGATGCTTACCCAGCACAGTCTGGACAAGCAACACTTAGCGATAACTACACTTCCACTGCTTCAGCTCAGCTTACACAAGCGGCTACTTACCAAACAACTTCTCAAGCAGCTGTTTATTACCCATCACTTACAATCGCTGACCCAACAGTTACTGTAGGTTCTGCAAAGGGTCAGACACTTGTTGTAGGAGCTGGTGCGGCTATGGCCGGTATCTATGGAGCGACGGATGCTGCTCGCGGAGTCTTCAAAGCCCCTGCTGGTTTACAGACACGTATTGCCGGAGCAGTTGCAGTCCCTCCTCTAAGCAATGCTAACTTGGACTCATTGAATAGCTCAGTACCTCCTGTTAACGCAATCAAGTATGTTGCAGGTTCTGGCATTGTTGTTATGGGCGCCCGCACACTGAAGCCAGGATATGTAGATCGTTACGTTCCAGTACGTCGCTCACTAACCTACATTGAGAAGTCACTTCGTGATCTAACTCAATTTGCTGTCTTTGAGCCAAATGATCAAAACCTATGGTCGTTGATCACATCAACTATCACAGGCTTCTTGACTACATTCTGGTCTCAAGGCGGACTTACAGGTGCGTCTCCAGATGCCGCTTTCTTTGTAGTCTGCGATAGCACAATCAATACCCCAACCACAATCGACAACGGATACGTAAACATTCAGGTAGGTGTTGCTCTACAACGCCCAGCTGAGTTCGTTGTCCTTAATATCGGCCAGTACAGCGGTGGTACCACCGTTACTGTTTCCTAAGGAGGAAAGTAAATAATGGCAACTAACCTAAGTACCTACAACTCAAGTCTGGCCACAGATCCTTTACGCACGTTTAGGTTCAAGGCAGTCTTCACATCAGCTGGTAATGATGGGTTTTTTGATCAACGCATCAAGAGCGCTACAAACCAGACATCTATGCCTGTAAAGGGCATCTCAACTGGATGGGTTGGCGGTTTCTCAACTATCTCTGGTCTGGCTATCCAGACACAGAACATCACCTACCGTGAAGGTGGATTCAACACCACTGTCCACCAGATTCCTGGAATGACCACCTTCCAACCAATTACGTTCACCCGTGGAACAATCTTCGGTAACGATCAAGCTATTTCATGGATGCGCGGTTTATTTGCAGCGTCAGCTGGAACAGGACTTAATCCGGGAGGTTCAGGGTCTACAGGCTCCGGCTTCCGTGTAAACATCGCTATCTACGTTAACAACCATCCAAATACAGATGTAGCTAATGACTACCCTCAGATGGTCTTCAACGTGTATAACGCATGGATCACAAGCCTAAGCTACTCAGACCTAGATGCTACTAACGGAGCATTGATGTTTGAAACAATGCAGCTAGTTCATGAAGGTCTCAGCGTTTCATTCACTGACGCTAATGGCAAACCTCTTAAGGCAGGATCAAGCACAACCGGTTCTACAACAGGTCAAGTGGGATCAGCTGGCGGAGGCCGCACTAACTACGCAATTAGCTAAGGTACAATTAACGATATAACTTATTTAGGAGAATAAAACGTGGCAGAAGTAATAACAAACCAAGAGTTAATCAATAAGTTCGCAGAACAGGCTATGAAGGAGCCCGAGGAGACAGTAACTACTCGGGTTCCTTTAGGTCCAGAAGTAAGCCTTCCAGGAGGGTTTATCGACAACAACGAACTAGTGACAACTGTAGAGGTGCGCGAGTTGACCGGTGTAGACGAGGAAGCAATTGCTAAAGCTTCTACTACAGGTAAAGCTCTTAACGTATTGCTACAGCGCGGTCTAGTAAAAGTTGGTCGTCGTGAGGCTACCAAAGAAGATCTAGATGAGATGCTCTCTGGTGATAGGGACGCAGCTCTTATAGGTATCCGCAAGGTTACTTTTGGAGAGACTGTTGACTTTAAACTCACTTGTCAGAGTTGTTTAACAGAGCAGGTTGCAACGGTAAATCTTACTGAGGACATCCCAGTCCATAAACTGGATGATCCTATTAACGATCGCACTTGGACTGTAGAAACAAAAAAAGGATATGTAACGCTGACTCTTCCTACCGGAGTAGTCCAGCGCAAGCTTTTGGAAAACGCTGACAAAACGTCTGCCGAGATCAACACTATGTTGCTTACCTCTTGCGTTTTGTCTGTAAACAACGAGCCTTCTGTAGGGGCGTACACCGTGTTATCTCTAGGTATCGGTGACCGCTCAAAGCTTGTTGAAGAGATCTTATCAAGGAACCCAGGCCCACGCCTTGGGGAGGTGAGCAAGAACTGCAAGGCATGTGGTGAGTCTATGTCTCTACCACTAAGTCTTGTTGATTTGTTTCGTATATAGAGATGAAGATTATGAGCATTTGTTAGACCAGTATGAGTTCCTAACTAGGACTTTTACTGGATGGACTTTAGCCGACATTAAGTCTATGTCGTTTAGAGAACGTCAAAACTGGATTGAAAGAGCAAGAAGGAATAGGAGGTATTGACCATGGATGACAGCAAAGTCGGACTTGGCCTCGGCGGGGGCGGCAATATCTCCCTATCCATTACCAACATCAAGCAGGACATTCTTGGCTTAAGCAACATAATAACTAATACGTTGCAGCCTGCTGTAGATAAACTTGTTAGATCTTTAAACTCTGTAAAGCTTCCTCAACTAGTAGACGCTAAGGGTAACCCTATTAGCAGTGGAGGCGCTGGTAACGGAAACATTGTTGCCTCAAACGGAAAGGTATCCGAAAGCGGTGGCGGAGGCGGAGGTAAGGAGGGGTCCACTGGCGGAGGCGGTTTTAGAAACCAGATATCCTCTGTAAATAATGGGTTCCAAAAGTATGTTGCTGCGTCTGGAGCTTTTAACTCTGGGCTAGAGGCAAGCGGTTTGATGCCGGGAGTACCTACTGCAGTAATGCAGGATCTGCTGACAGTTAGATCAGCGTTTTACGGGCAAGGTGGCTTTGGCGGTAACCTACAAAGCCAATCGGCAAACGTAAAAGCTTTAGAAAAGTCTTTAGCGCATAATGGTCTAGCTACAGATGCTATGGACTCTACAAGAGCGCTTGCTGTAGCTAACGACACAGGTCTTAGTGGCGCCACTAACTTTAATCAAGTTCTTCAGGGAGCATCTACCGCCTCTCTTTATACTCCTGGACTAGGTATTGCAGGAGCAACTCAAGCCATAGGAGGAACGCTTAATGCGCCGTCTACGGTAAACATGGCCCGTGCAATCGGCATAAATCTTCGCAGCCCTAATGGTTCTTTACTTCCTATGGATCAAGTAGTGGACCAAATCTGGAACTTTTTAAAGAAGCAAAACGGCGGAAAAGGTATGGATAAGAAGTCTTTCCAGATCTCATTGATGCCCGGTAACGGAATTTATAACATGTTGAGCGGCCTCTTTAACGGAGACCCAACAATGATTCAAATGACTGCTAACATGCTTTTGGCAAAAGCTCAATTTGGTGGAGCTGAGTTAAATTCCATTGGTAAACAGCAGCTAGTACAAGCCGGAGTGCTTTCACAGACAGCTGCCAATATCGGTGAGCAAACAGCAAACCAGACAAACTTAACTGTAGATCAGTCTGGACAAATTTCTGGTGGATACGATGCAAGCACAAAGTTCAACAACGCTGTGGATAAATTTGCTACATATATCGACAGGGTTACTGGCGGAGTAGGCTCTTTAAATGCTGCAAACCAAGGAATTATTGGTGGACCAGTGATGGCAATAAGCTCATCAATCAGTAAAATTCTTAGCATCTTTGGTTTAGCTAGCGGAGGACCTGCAATTAGCTCAGGCCCTATGGGTGACGGTAAGACCCCTTACATTGTTGGTGAAGAAGGCCCAGAACTGTTCTTGCCTAAAACTGATGGGACTATTATCCCTAACCACTCTTTAGGTTTAAACCGTAAAACCGGAGGCCCTACTAGTGCTGGCGGAGCTTCTGGGTTTACACAAGAGGATTTTGCTAAGGCAGTTATTACTGGGCTGGGTGGAACACCTACAGCTCAAGCAATCCAAGACCTAGTTTATTGGGAAGGTAAGGAGGGCGGTAACTGGAGCAACACCGCTAAGTACAATCCCCTTAACACGTCTTACCAATCTTCTGGCTCTACTAACTACAACACGGGTAAAGCTGGCAGTGGAGTACAAGCCTACACGTCTTGGCAACAAGGTGTTAATGCGACCGTTGCAACACTAACCGGACAGGGCGCAGCTTCTAGAGGTTATACGGATATCACTAAAGCGCTTACTGGTGGTGGAACGTCTACCTCTAACTTCTTGAAGCTAATGCAGTCCTCTTCTTGGGACGCTAACCATTATCAGGGCGGATCTTCGTCTTCTCAAAACTCAGTTGCATCTAGTGGAACACCTGCTGGAGCAGCTGCTGGAGCAGCTGACCTCAATGCTATAGCGGATTCTATGAGAGCTCAAAGTGGTGGTGGATCTGGAGACATTAACTACGGTGGACTTACATTTCAGTTCAATGGAATTACAGATACAGCGTCTATTGTTAACCAAGTAAAAACACTTATTAAAAACCCTACAGCGTCAATAGGAAAGAGCTAACATGAGCGGTATCGTTTCTAACAAAGGCGCGACCTCATCAACGAGTTCACCGGCATCAAACGGAGCAGTTATTACTGACCCATTTTCAATAGGAATTTTGGGTAACAACCCTCTTACAACCTCTACCCAACCGCTTCTTCCCGGTTTAAACACAACAATTAACTCTACACCTCAACCAAATAAAACACCAGACAAGATGAAGTTTAACCTGCCCCCTCATTCATGGAGTCGACCAGTAACACCTAAACAGGTTCTTCCAGCTAGTGACACAACAATTCCTGCAAGCAGCGCGTCCAATGATCTTGGTCTTCGTCTCACTCGTATGTGGTGCTATCAGTCTATTAATACAAACTCAGAGCTTGCAACGCCTGCTACTACTACAGACCCCTACGCTGGCGGTCTAACCATATCAAACCCTAATTTACACAGTGTAAGGGGAGCAAGAGGAAGCACATTAGTGCCTAATGCCCCTTCTACAGAGTCAACGCCTGCTACTACAGCATATGACTACAATTGGGGATTTCAATTCTTGTGGAACCCTACAAGCATTCAGACATCACAACAAAGAAATGTTAACGTAACACCAAACGCCACTGATGCTTTTTCTGGGTTAGCTGGGCTATTTAGTGCCTTTGAAACAATTTCTTTTACTATTGTAATTGATAGAGTTAACGACTTTGCGTGCGCCGCTGGCTTAAATTCTTTAACTGATCTTGGCTCTGTAGATGGAACGTTTATTGGGTTTACGCCGTCTGCAATCTCTAAGGCTAAGTTAAATGCTCTAACAGATTATTACAAAGGCGGAGCAGTTGGGTATGCAAAGCCCGATAACCCAGAAGATATAACTGGTCAGATACAAGACCTTTTAAAGCTAGGTACTATGGCTGACATTGAATACATTTATAGAATGCTTAACGGCTCTGGAGCCGCTGGATCAGCTGGGACATCTTCTACATTTTGGACAAACGCTTTAGGCAAAAAGACAGCAGACGTTGCCTTCCTACAACCAACCCCTATAGCAATTCAATTTGGCCCTGGAATTCACAACCTATCGTATGTTGGTTGGATCGATAGCCTGTCAGTAAACCACACAATATTTACTCAAGACATGATTCCTCTACACACAGAGATTCAAGTAACCATGTACGGTTTCTCACAGACTACATTAACTTCTGGAGGTCAATAATGTCAATATATAAGGGCTCTAGATATGAGTACGCCACTGTTGATTACGTTTCTACAGAGTTAAATGGGCCGTCGTACCCAATTGTCTTTAACACTATCCAACCTTTTTCTGTGCTTAATTACAGGACGCATACTTATACAGAAGGTGAACGCCTAGACACCATAGCAAATATCTACTATTCAAATCCAGGACATTGGTGGATTATAGTTATGGCAAACCCTGTAATCTCAGATTTTACTAACATTGCTCCAGGAACTGTATTAAGGATACCTAGTGTTTAATTACATATATGTATCTTTTCCTAACACATCTCTAGCCCCTAAGCTTGTTTATAGCTTAACTCTGCAACAAAACAGGTATGAACATGAGATTGCTTCTATTAAGTTTAGGGACTGGGGCGTTGCATACGAAGCTGTAGAAGCTGGGTCACCTGTAACTTTCACATTAGGGTCTGCAAAAAACGTTAAACAGTTTTACGGGTATGTTCACCATATCAATGTAAGTAGAAGCCCAGCAATTAATATGACAGAGGTTGTTGCTGTGGGCGCGTCTATGGTGATGAAAAACGAGTCTCAGCATGTATATAAAGGCCTATCTGCTGATGGCATTATCCAACAGATAGCAAAGAAAAATAACTTTGTAGCCTTTACCGTTCCGCACCCACGCATCTACCCACAAGTAACACAAGCTGGGCATACAGATTGGCAGCTTATGGTGCGTTTAGCAAAACAATGTGGGTACTCGTTAAGAACAGAAAACACAGAGATTTATTTTCAACCTATGCTTTATGAGTACACTACCCGTCGCTCAGAAGCTCCGGTGTATGTAATGAACGGGCCAGCAAGCCCACAAGGATCAACAATCTACTCCTTTGAACCTGTTATCTCAGAGACCCTTGAATATGAAGGGGATAAAAAGGGTGCAATTGCTATCGGCGGTGTTGATAAAAACAGCAAACAAGCCATGTCAATAACGCAACAGATAAGGGCAAAGAGCACAAAGAGCAACTCTAAACCTGAGTTCTTTGATAGGTTTGCTACCCATGTAGTTGCATCAGATGCCTCAACAGCTAAGTACGAAGCAGAGGCGGCGGAGAATAGAAACATATTCCCATACAGAGCAACAGCCGAGGTTATTGGTAACGCAAGTCTACGTCCAGATCTACCTATCTACTTGAGCGGTGTTGGCTCTCAATACTCTGGGTATTGGACAATTCTTGGCACAGAACATAAAGTTGTTGAAGAAACACGTAACATACAACGCTATACAACTATCTTGTATTTGGGCACAGACTCTTTAGGAAGCGCTGTTCAATGGACAGACGGACAGACCGTTTCGTATCCAACTCTGGGCGGTATAAGAACTATTGTGCCCGGTGTTCGTCAAACAGCTACCCTTCCGACTACTAAGCTAAAAGTAACTTCTCCTAACATTGGCCCTCAGTCATCTTCAAGCTTTGGTTTAGCCACTAACAGGCAGAAACCAAATACTTCTTCTCCTGTGTGGGTTACAGGAACGCTATCATTAGACCCTATAACTCAGCCTACAACCAGCACAAGCACTCAAAGTAACCCTCAGTTAAGTAAAATTTCTAGGAGCATTGTATGACCGACGATAACGGCACTACTTACGATAAGCGGTTTTACGGCATATACGAGGGTGTTTGCACCAATAACCAAGACCCAGATGGGCAGAATAAAATAAAGCTTCAGATTCCTCAACTCGTGGGGGTCGCGGAAACAGATTGGGCTAAGCCCTGCCTACCTGTTACAGACAACTCTAACCATCCAGATCATCAGCCGCATACAGCGGCTCAAATTGCAGCTCTACTAACAACAACTCCTACAGGGGTTTCTGGCGGTACGGGCGGGGGCACTGTGCCAGCGTTAACTGTTGTAGCAAAGACTGGTGCTAGCAACCTGACGCACCCGCATGTAACAACCGTTAATACTACTAACCTGTGGAATGACTCATCGGGCACAGCTTTTAATGACGCAACAAGTACGTTAGAGCATACGCCTCACCGCTTAGTCCCTAATATTGGGCAAAAAGTTTGGGTTATGTTTATTGCTGGAGATCCAAATTACCCGGTCTGGTTAGGAGTTGAACTATGAGTGTTACGCCAAAAGCAATATCTTTGCCGTTTAGTTTTGACGTTAACGGGGCTGTATCAACAACTACAGACGAGAAGAAGATGGTTCAAGACAGGGTTGTTATTACCCTTATGACCCTTCTAGGAGAGCGTGTTATGCGCCCGACCTATGGAACAAACGCCCGAGCCCTTGTGTTTGAGAACATGGCGTCTGTGCCGACTGTTGTCGAGCAGTATGTTCAACTTGGATTCTCTGAGTGGCTTCCTTATTTGAACCTTCTAAGTGTTGATACAAGCTTGGATGTAGACAGCAATTCAATGGTAATAACCGTATCTTATAACTACGGCCCATCAACTACCCCAGTAACTGTGTCGGTACGCACTGCTATACTTGACAAGACTGGAAATATCATTACGGAGGTCCCAAGTGTCTACTAATTACGTGCCGTCTATTGACTACACATCTCGGGATTATTCGTCGATCCTAACGGATATGACAAACCTTATTCCAAATATTGCGCCTTATTGGACCAACCGTGACCCAGCCGACTTTGGAATTGCCCTACTAGAACTGTTTGCCTACATGGGAGATATTCTCAATTATTACATTGATGTATCCGCTAATGAAGCCCTTATTAATACGGCAACACAGCGCTCTACCGTCCTTCAGTTGGCTAGCCTAATTGGTTATACACCTACAAACGCAAAAGCAGCAACAGTTACAGTTAAGTTTACTAACTCTAACAGCTCATCAGTAAATTCTGTAGGTGTTGTTAACGGCGTAGTAACTGTGCCCGCTCTTACACAGATCGCTACTTCAGCCGTAGCTAACTCTACAACATCTCAAATTATATTTGAAACCTCAGCTCCACTTACTTTGCAGCCTGGAACAAACGCAACAGTATCCGCTACTCAAGGCTATACAGTGGCTAACGAAGAAGTGACCACGTCCTCTACAGGAACACCTTATCAAACATACGCCCTGTCTAACCCTTCTGTGATTAGCATTTCAAGCGTAACAATTAATGGAGTTGCTTACCAACAGGTAGGATACCTAATTGACTACTCCGGAGACGCCGCAGTGTACTCAGTGACAACTGATGCAAACAACGTTACTTACATTCAATTTGGAGATAACGTAGCTGGGCGAATCCCGCCTACAGGATCGCCTATCTATGTAACTTATAGAGTTGGCGGAGGCGTTATTGGAAACGTGGCAACTAGCACAATTAAGTACATTACTTACTGGCCTGGACTTTCTCAAATCCCTGTAGGAATTACTGTAATAAATGACTCTACCGCTGCTACAGGCGGAGCTGACGCGGAATCTACCGACTCTATTCGAGTAAACGCTCCACTAAGTATCCGTTCAGTTAACCGCGCAGTCTCATTAGCTGACTATGCTAACTTAGCTGTTCAGGTAAATGGTGTCTCAAAAGCTATAGCAAACGCAAACGTTTACTCTGCAGTAACTCTTTATGTTTGCCCATCCGGTGACCCTGGAGTGGCCTCAGACAACTACACTCCAAGTTCTGTTTTCAACAACGTAACTTCAACTGTAAACCTATACTTGGTGGATAAAGCGCCAGCAAATACAACTGTGGTTTATCAACCTCCTACTTACATTGGCGCTTATTTGATGGTTAGCATTACAGTTAACCCACAATATACGCAGTCCTCAGTCGTTTCTAACGTAACAACTGCCATTAATAACTTGTTCTATATTGACAATGTTACGTTTAATGACACTGTATCTGTGTCAAATGTCTACAACGCAATCGCATCTGTAGAAGGAATTGCAACACAACAAATTCAGATGTTTGTGCGTGCGGATAAGGCTCAAGCCTACGCTGTAACAAACGTGGCATTGACCTCTAACGTGGCAACTTTGACTGTAGGAACACACAGCTTGTCTGTAGGTCAAACAGTGCTTGTCAACGGGGTAGCTGGTACCGGGTTAACTATATTTAATGGAACTTATGTTGTAACTGCGGTAACGTCTACAACATTCTCATATGCTTTAATCTCAGGTAACGTATCTTCAACACCTGTTTCAGGGCCTATTGCTGCGGCACTTACAGTTAACGACGTTGTGTGTGCGATAAATGAAATCCCTACAATAAGTGAAATATCTGCGGCTGGAGCTACGCTACTAACATCTACTAGCTTATCTACCTTCTTAAGCAACATACAGAGCAATACTGTTACTGGTATGGGAACTGTCTTTATCAACGCTAGCGGAGGAATTAACAGCTAATCATGGCACGCTACGGATACGACTACTATGATGAATCTTACTACGGAGCCAATAACCCGTTAAAGTTAAGCGTTCTTCCTTTTACGGCTACGCCTGGCGCTGTTGTTCCAGTAGGAGCCTCCAGTGGTTACAGTAACTATGGCACTGTAACTCTTCAATGGTCTAACCCTAGCGGCCTTTGGTCTAACTTAGTTTTGGTAAGAAACGCTTACGGGTTTCCGGTTAACTCGTATGATGGAGTTCAAGTATACACAGCAGTTAACGACGGACATGCTTCGGTGTCATTCATAGATACTGGCTTACAACAAGGCGCATTTTACTACTATTCGATCTACCTATTCAACACTACACAATATACATGGACTAACGCCGGAAACGTTATCGGCTTGTCTGTAAAGGACTTCAACAACTCATCAAAGCTGTACTCTTACCTGCCAGATATTTACAAAGTATCTACTCCGTACACACCTACGACTGATTGGGATAATCCGCTCCTTCAGCAGTTCTTAAATAACTTTGCATTTCAACTTGACTGGGATCAAACGCTAACTGAGTCATTAATACACCGCTACGATGTTACGCAAGTTAGCGGTCAGCTAATCCCGTCTATGCTGAATCAATTTGGTCAAAATTATGAAGCTGCCATCGGGCTTCAGCAAAATCGAATTCTTCTTCGAGATAGCGTTATCCTAACAAAGCAACGCGGATCAAAACAAGGATTAATCGGGTTCTTAGAAGATTTCACAGGATGGGCTATCCCGAACCCAGTGCCAGAAGTCACGTTTGTATTAGGACCCAACAACCAATACGTACCTGTAGCAGCAACAACCACTGAGGCGCCTAACCCATCAGTAGTTGGATTGAAGACAGGTGTCAATTTGATGCTTGACTATAATGACTCTTCGTTTGAAGAAGGACCTGGCCACTGGGGATCTTTGGACGGAACAGCAGACTACGATCAACTAGATACATTTAATATTGCTAGTTTGTCATTAACTTCTAACGTAGTAACTCTTAACCTTCAAACTACAAACCCAATTTACACTGTAACAAGCGCGTCTATTACAAGTTACGTGGCTACCGTAGTGACCTCGTTTAACCACAATATCCCTGTAGGCGTAGATATAACAGTATCTAATGTCGGCACTGCCTACAACGGCCATCAAACTGTAACAGCAGTAACATCAAATACAATCTCATTTACTGTTGCTACAGCGTCTGCAGCAACTACAGCTGTGACGGGGTCGGTAGTTCAGTACATTCACATGTACGACGTAGGAAACTCTATTACCGTTTCTAATCTTCCGTACCCTTCATTGAATACGGGATCTACGCCTGTTCAAATTACAGCTATAACAGCAACAACTATCAGCTTTGCGTTAACTCAATCGAATATCCTATTAAGTACTGGGTATAACACGTCGTTAGGCGTATATGGAACAGTTTCCCCGTACCCATCCCCTGCTGTGTTTGATGCTAATGGCACACTAAATGGAAGTTATTCCACTTTATGGCCAAATAAAAACTCAGGCATACTTGCTTTTTATAATCTTTCATCTAGCTCTCAAACAATCACAGCTTACTGCGGGGATGCGTCCCCAGTAACACAAGGTATCCCTGTAAAAGGCGGTAGCTACTACACATGGAGCTTCTACGCAGCCTATGGTTACTCCGGAACAGCTAGAAACGTAACTCCTATTGTTAAATGGTTTACTCGCACAGGCGCATATATCAGTTCATCTTCTGGAACTGCAGTGTCTGATAACACAGCTACATTTTCATCCGGTGTACGCCCTTACGTAACAGCTCAAGCACCTTCTACTGCTTACTATGCTGCTCCTGGAATGTCTATAGCAAGTACTGCGGGAAGCGCGTCAAACGAACACCATTTCTTTGATGCTTGTCAATTTGAGTTAACTTCCTCTGGCGCAACTCCAAGCGTATTTGATGAAGCAAGAAACATACATATTACTTTTAGAGCTACACGCATTAATGAGTTGCTTAACCCGCACTATGCGTCAACATCTAACTGGTATTCAACAAACGCTTCAAACTCTCTTGTATCTTCTGCGTCCCCATCAGTGGCTTTGCTACCTGAACCAACTACAACCAGCTACACAATTACCAATACCGCAATTGCAGCAGGAGTAGTAACCGTAACTCTAAGTGAGCCGCACACACTTCAAGTAGGCAGCACTGTATACATCGCGTCTGTATCTGGCACTGGGGTTACGGCAGCTAACTATCTTGGATACCGCGTTATTACAGGAGTTGTTCTTCCAAGCAATGGAACTACTTATACAGGGTTTACTTTCTCTGTATCTAGCAGCATTAACCAATCTTCAGTTTTGTCATCCGGTTCTGCGTATAGCGCAGGTCATCAACTTGCGGTAACTGCAACTGGAACTTCGGCCGCGCTCTCTTCTTGGAACGGCTCTACTACATCTCAACAGACACCGATCTACTATCCAAATAGCTCTTATATTTGGAGCACATACGCTCAAGCCCTAACTGCAACAGAATCTCTTACAGCGTCTATAACCTGGTACGACATCACCAATACTGTTATAAGCACATCTACAGGATCTCCTGTTTCTGCCCCCGTTGGTTCATGGGTTCGACCATATGTAACTGACATTGCACCATCTAACGCTGCCTACGCTACTGTAAAAGTCTCATGGACAACTACATCAGGAAACGTTGTTTACTTTGATAAAGCTCTATTCGAAAAATCGGGAATACTACAGACATACTTTGACGGCTCTGGCGGTCCGGGTTTTGTCAACGACTTTAGCTGGGAAAACGGAAATATAAATGCCGGACGCAGCCACTTCTACAAGAACTACTACAACACTAAGGCTCGTTTAGTAGAAGGCATAGTTCAAGGGGCGCTGCTTTCTGGTCAAACAGCCGCCGTGTTCTTGTCACAACCACAGACCTAGTAGCAACCCCCCAAAGACTTGTGATAGTGTAGGCCTCCCCTAACGAGGAGGTCCTAATGGACAACTATGTTCTAGTAGCTGGTAATGGAAATACCAGTCGCGCTAATCTAGAAGCGCTTATGGAAGACTACTTCTACTCTAAAAAGTCTAAGAACGTTCTAGTTCTAGCTTTTGATAAGAGGCCAAGTCAAGGTCAGATGTTTGCAGCCCAGCTTGCAAAAGATAAAGACATTGACATCATTGCAATAAACACAGTGGATGATGCTCCGGGCCTACCATCCTGCAGCGTCACCCAAAGCGATGACCCAATCAAGTTAGCTATAGAAACTCTATCCTCTGATAAAGACAGCATCTTCCTTCTTTGGGATGATGAGGATAAAGACTGCCTCAATGCGCTTGCCTATGCCAAGGAATCTGGTATCAAGTGCTTAGACCTAACTGACGGCTTAAACGCCCTTACTGCCTCTGAAGACATTAAAGCCGATAAGCCTATCGCTGTCCCAGAAGCCGAAGAGTCTCCTGAAGAAGAGGATGAGTTTGAGGAAGAGGAAGAGCAGGAAGAGCCGGACGAAGAGGACGAACTGTACGAAGAGGTGTACCTAGGGCTAGAAGCAATAGCAAAGCTAATTGCCAAGGCTGTGGTAGCCGAGTTAAATGCCTCTAAAAAGTCCAAGAAGGCCCCTAGGAAGTGATCACAGCCCGAGCTATAGGTATCCTAGAGGAGATTGCTATGCGCCCGTCCCATGGCGGGGCTGTAGGGCTTTCTAAGGTACTGGGTGAAGGACGTGAGGCTATCCAAAGCTCGTTGACCCTTCTTCGTAGGGAGGGGTTGATTGAGACGGTGACCAACAAGATGAAAAACGGCAGGATCATCTCTAACCTACAGATTACGTCTGCGGGTATCCGGCTACTGGAAACCCGTATGCACACATTGCAGACTCAGCTGAATAGTAACTTATTACTAAGTACTTATTCTATTAACTATAAACCGAATAGCGAACGGGGTTCGCGGGAGGAGGAGAGCGTGGAGTATTACGATAGTGAAGAAGAGCGGGAAGAGGCTCGGCGCAAGCATCAGGCTGCCAAGCATCGGGAGAAGCTTGACCTTCACGAGAAGCGCCGTTCCGAACGTATGGCTCGCCGTGATGTAACTAATGCTGATTCATGGACATCCACCGACTCTACTTTCGAGTTTGCTGAGCAGATGCACCGCCTTTGGCACATTGCTCCATGGGAAGTTACCCGCAGTCGTTTTAGGTACGCACTTGACAACAAGCGCAAGGAGTACAACACTGACGGCGCTATTGAGCGTTTAATGATGGAGCGGTTCTTCGATAAGATCAAGCACGATAAGAAGCTTAATAACCCTGAGCTCGTGTGGAAACGCTTTATTATCGAGTTCGGTTCGCTTTATCTAGAAGTCTCAAGTATGTTACAGGCGCAAGACAACATTGAGGTTATTAAGGAAGAAGCCCTTAAGTCTCAGGAATGGTTGGATAATGTTTAAGCTAGAAGACGTTAAGGCGCGACGCCGCACTTGGATTCAAATGGCAAGTGTTCCATCTGGACGTATTGGTTGGACGCTAGATGACTGCGTAGATACTCCCGAGAGTGTTATATCCACTACTCGTAAGTGGTTAGCCGCTCTTGGCAAAGGCGCTGTCATTCGTGCTAATGGTGCTCCCGGTTGCGGTAAAGGTCTTATGTTCTGGGGAACACCAGGTCAAGGAAAAACAACGCTAGCCTTATCAATCATTCAAGACATCATGCTTAGTTTCTCTTTAGAGCAACTAGACGTTAAAGATGGTCGAGTACTTATTCGCCCTTGCTACTTCACAACATTCAATGATTTGCTTGACCTAAAAGGCGCCATGATGGATGGCCCTACAGAGGATCAAGAGGTTATATACCAAGGCATCTTAGGTGACTGCCCAAACGATGCTTACAATATTCGTGTACTGATCATTGACGACGTAGGAAAAGAGCACGCAACTCTTAGTGGCTGGCAAAAGCACATGTTGCACCACGTGTTGAGGACCCGTTTTAACAACGGATTGCCTACCATTATTACCACAAACGTAGAGAGGAAGGATTGGGCAGCACTATACGGAGATGCTACAGAGAGCTTTGCTAATGAAGCTTTTACCTACCTTCCAATTGAGTCAGACAAAGGTGACCTACGAAAGTGAAGAAAGAGAATAACGTGAGCGATCTACGCCTAGTACAGGTATTTTTAAGTCAAACACAGAATCCTGGCCCAGGCATCTACGAGGTCTCTTCTAACGAATCTGGGGATCTCTTCTGCACATGCCCTGGCTATCGTGCACGTTCTGTCTGTAAGCACACTAAGTTTGTTAACGCCCGTATTGATAGCAATAAAGGGCACTACCCACTAGAGATCTCTAGTCGCGCTACCGAAGAAGACACAGATAAGGCTAAGCGTTCCAATCAGGACTTTCGAGAGTTCGTAATTAGGTTTGGAAAAATAGAGGTCTATTAAATGAAAAACGGGGACATCAGTAATGAGCTCCCCAAAAGAATAGTTGTAACAACAGACGTATTCTTATTATCGGAGCTCATTGTCAAAAAGCGGTTCAAGGTTATTCCTGTACCGCATGTAGAAAAAAAGATTAAAAGGGAGATCCTTAGTTATCTTTATATATTTACCACTCGCAAGGGTATAACTCTTGAGATGGCCTCATTTAATATGGATGAGCAGCAGCTATTTGTATTGAATGAGATGCTTGACAACATGGGTACTAATCCATTTAGATACTTCACGGCATATAGTTCGGTCTCTGAGTTAGTTAAAGAGCTGCCTTACCGCCCAGAAGTTATAGGTGTGTTAGACAGCCCTGATAGACTATTACGATACGGACACTGGGGAATGGATATAAACGGACTATGAACAATGAAGCAAAGTTACTAAGTAAAGTTATTGAAGATCGCGATCTAGGTTTCATTCTTGAACAAGGTGTGAATGAAGAGTGGTTTGCTGACGCGTTTGATAAAAAGCTGTTTCGCTTTTTACATAATCACTTTGCTAACTATCAAGAGTGCCCAAGTCTCGAAGTAATTAACGAGAACTTTCCTACCTACGAACTTCTTCCAGTCCAAGACAGTCCTCAATACTTTCTAGATCGTCTACTAGAAGATCGCCGCAAGATCACTATCGTTAACACAGTAGGCGATGCTATTAAGGCTTTAGACAAAGAAGTGCCTGAGCACGAAACTGCTTTACGTCGTATGGAGATGGGAATCATCACCCTTGAAGAGCAAGGGTTAAATCGTTCCAACGACATGGAAATTACAGAGGCTGCTCGTCGCGCTAAAAAAGAATACGAATTTCGTAAGGGTAACCCGGGACTACTAGGTTTGCCTACAGGCTTTAAGACTATGGATGACGCAACATCTGGATTACAGCCCGGCCAGCTAATTGTTATCGTTGCTCCGCCTAAGACTGGTAAGTCAACTCTTGCCTTGCAGATTGCTATCAACTGTCACTTAGCAGGTAAGACTCCTATGTTCATGTCCTTTGAGATGAGCAACTCAGAGCAGAGCAGCCGTTACATGGCTATGCGTGCTCGCATCTCTCACAAGCGCCTGATGACTGGAACTCTGACCCAAGAAGAAGAATCACGTCTTATGAAGATCTCAGATAGCATTGCCAACATGGAAGATAAGTTCTGGCTAGTTGACTCAGCTCAAGGACAAACTGTTAGCGCAGTCGCCAGCAAGATCCAAGCTAAAGATCCAGATATTATCTTTATTGACGGTACTTACTTGATGATTGACGAGTCCGGTTTTGATCAAGGAACGCCTCAGGCTATTACCAGTATTACCCGTTCCCTAAAGCGTTTGGCTCAAAAGGTTAAGAAGCCCATTGTCATCTCAACTCAGGCTCTTACATGGAAGATGAAGAAGGGTCAGGTTAGCGCTGACTCTATTGGTTACTCTTCATCCTTCCACCAAGACGCAGACGTTATATTTGGCTTACAGCGTGAAGATGAGAACATTGAAGACACCCGTTTATTACGCGTTATTGCCAGCCGTAACGGTGGGTTAAGTGAAGTGTCTCTTATGTGGGATTGGAACACTGGCGCATTCCGTGAGATGGATAACGACGACCTATGACAGTCGAGGAGATGGAAGAGAACTTATCTGCTCTTGGTCTTGAGGTAATTGACTCTCGCGGTTATGAGATAAACACTTACTGTGCTGCCCATGAATCTCGCACAGGTCATATAGACCATAACCCTTCCTTTTGGATCAACGCAGACTCAACTGCATTCATCTGTTTTTCTTGTGGTTGGAAGGGCAACCTATACTCTTTGGTAACCTACATCACAGGAGCTGCGCCAACAGAGTCTAACTCTAATGTTTCTGCTCTATCCGCTAGGTTCAACAGGGTTATAAGAGAAAAGAAACCTGTAATTGAAGACCCAGTTATTATGAGTGAGTCTATGCTCAGCGCCTTTACAGAGGTTCCAGAGTACGCCCTTACAGCTCGTGGATTGACCGCAACTTCTTGCTATGCTCACGGGGTTCTTTGGGATGATCGTAACAAGAATTGGATAACTGTAATACGAGATCCTATTAACAATAAGCTGTTAGGTTGGCAGGAAAAGGGGTTTGATCGCCGTTACTTCAAGAATGTGCCTTCAGGAGTTAAGAAGAGTAACGCACTGTTCGGCTACGAGTTTTACCGTGGCGGAGAGATGATCGTCGTCGAATCTCCTTTAGACGTGGTTCGCCTAAGCTCTATAGGTATCCTTGGAGGGGTCTCCACCTTTGGGGCCATGGTCTCTGAGGTTCAATTTAACATCATTCGCGGGGCTGACCGCATTATCTTTGCTATGGATAACGACGATGCTGGTCGCGCCTCTTCTATGTCTCTACTTTACAAGGCCCGTGAAATGGGTGTAGAGTGCAAGTTCCTCAACTACGGAGATCTAGACGTAAAAGACGTTGGAGCTATGAGTAAGTCTGAGGTGTTAGACTGCATCAATAAGGCTAAACATTCAGTTCACAGAGAGAAGGCAATCGTATGATCATCGGACTAAGCGGCTATGCTCAAAGCGGTAAGGACACTGTAGCTAAGATCCTTATTGAGAATTACGGGTATGAGCGCGTGGCATTTGCCGATGCTATTAAAGACCTTCTGATTAAGATGAACCCAATACTTGAAGACGGTTACCGCTTAAACGAACATGTTCAAGAGTTTGGTTGGGAGCTGGCTAAAGCACGTCCAGAGGTTCGCCGCCTACTGCAAGACCTAGGACTAGGTGCACGAGTCATTATAGATGACCACATCTGGGTTGTAGCCGCTCTACAGAAAATGTACGACGTAGATAAGAACTACGTTATTACAGATGTTCGGTTTGAGAACGAGGCTGTCATGGTTAAGCAGATCTTTGGTGAAGTCTGGCGTATTGAGCGCGAGGGTGTAGGGCCAATTAACTCTCATGTATCAGAGTCTCAACTCTCTAACTGGGACTTCGACCGCATCATTAATAACAATGGCACCCTAGAGTACCTAGCTGTTGAAGTTAAGACTCATATGGATACTATTCTTGTATGACTTTCAAAGGAACCCTTCTTCCTTATCAGCCTGAGGCGGTAGACCGCATGTGCCAAGAAGGCCGCATGTTAGTAGCCTACGACCTAGGCCTAGGTAAGACTGTGCTAACCATCGCAGCTATTGAAAGGCTGATGGATGAGAACAAAGTTACAGAGCCAGGCCTTATCATTTGCTTATCTTCATTGAAATATCAATGGGCTAATCAGATTGAGAAATTTACTAATGGTACTTCACGCGCTTTGGTTATTGATGGGACGCCAAAGAAAAGAGAAGAGCAATACGCAGAAGCTCTTGATTGGCAAAACTCCCGAGTTGACTACATTATTCTCAATTATGAGCAGATCGTCAATGACTGGAAGTTCGTCCATAAACTACCTAGGGGATTTGTAGTTCTCGACGAGGCTACCGCGATTAAATCTTTTAAGTCTAAGCGCTCACGCTCAACAAAGAAACTAAATGATTCTCCATATCGTTTTGCTTTAACAGGAACTCCTATTGAAAATGGAAAACCTGAAGAGCTTTACTCAATCATGGAGTTTGTAGACCGAAATGTTCTAGGGCGTTTTGATATCTTTGATAAGACTTTCATCGTACGAAATGCTTGGGGTGGTGTAGAACGCTACAAAAACCTAACTACTCTACACGAGAAGATGAAAGACGCTTCTGTACGCAAAGCTCAAAAGGATCCTGATGTAGCACCATATCTTCCAGATTCTATTCATAAAGATCCTGTCTATGTTACCTTTGATAGAAAAACCTCAAGGCTTTACACAAAGATTACCAACGACATCTTAGAAGAACTAGAGAACGCTAAAGTTTTGTTTGGTTCTACGTTTAACATAAACGCACACTACGGATTAGAATCACGTCGAGGAGGGCCAGAGGACGAGATTCGTGGCCGTATTATGTCTAAGGTTACTTGCCTTAAAATGCTTTGCTCTCACCCAGAATTGTTAAGGACGAGTTCTAAGAAGTTCTTAGAGCTAGGAGGAGAAGGGTCTGGTTATGCCAATACGCTTGTTGAGTCTGGCGATCTTGACGGGGTTAACTCTTCACCTAAGCTGGATTATCTTGTACAGTATGTTAAAGACTTTTTGGAACAAGATGAGGCGAACAAAGTAGTTATATTTGCTACTTACGTAGACATGCTAGACATGATATCTGAGGCTCTCGGTAAAGATCAATGCCGTTTGTACTCAGGAAAAATGGATGCTAAGACAAAAGAGGATAACAAAGTTGCCTTCAACACTGACAGTAATATTCGCGTTCTCATTAGCAGTGATGCGGGTGGTTACGGAGTTGACCTCCCAGCAGCTAATCTTTTGGTTAACTATGACCTGCCTTGGTCTAGTGGTGCTGCGCTTCAACGTAACGGGCGAATAAAGCGTGCCTCATCCACATGGGAGACCATTGTTATTCAGGACATTCTTATCGGCGGGTCTGTAGAAGAACGCCAATGGGAGGCTCTGCAGTTCAAGACCTCTGTGGCAGATGCTGTTATGGATGGTGAAGGAATAGACTCAGAAGACGGAATTGATATGAGTATAGGCAGTTTAAAGCAGTTTTTAGAGGGTACGAGCGTATAGAATATACGGATGCCTAACGCACCTAAGACCCCAACGCGCACTATCCGCGTACCTGATGACCTATGGAAAGCCGTACAGGTCAAGGCAGGTAAAGAGGGAGTCACAGTAACAAGCGTGATTATTAAAGCGCTTGAGAATTACTTGACAAGCAACTAAACCCGTACTAAGTTTGTCCCCCTAACCACCAAGGGGGAACAAATGGAAGATTTAGATCGTACGGTAGCCCAATACGTTGCTATCAAAGACCAGATAACAACTCTTACCTCTCGTCAAAATGAATTGAAGTCTCGCATCTCTGAGGCAGTAGACGAGCTTGAACCTAATGAAAACGGACATAGGATTATGTCTGTTGGTGACGTTCGCCTTACTCGTCAACGCCGTGTGTCTAAGACATTAGACGTAGCACAGGCTGAATTAATCCTCACTAAAAAAGGCATTAAAGGCGCTTGCATGAAAATGGTTCCAGTAATTGACGAAGACGCTATTATGACTGCGTTTTACAACGGCCATTTAACAGAAGAAGATATTGACTCCATGTTCCCAGCTAAAGTAAGCTACGCACTATTGGTAGACACAAGTGAACGATGATCTAATTGACTCAACCTTTGCTGACCTAGATGATTACTATCCGGGAAGTAAGCGTAAGCGTAAGAATATAGAGCCTAAGAAACCAGAGATTGAACTAGACACCTCTTGGGATTCTAAGCCGTATATAAAGACTCTACCTAACGGTAAAGACGTAGAGATGTTTACTATTGGCGCACTTGCTGCCGCCTTAGGTCGTCCCGTAATAACTATCCGTACATGGATAAAGGAAGGCTACCTACCAGCCTCCCCATATAGGCTTCCCGCTAAAAAAGATGTTAACGGGGAAGACCATCAAGGTCGCAGGCTTTACAGCCGGGCTATGGTGGAAAAGGTGATCCAGCTGTTCGATTCAACTGGCGTTCTGTACTTAAAACGTATAGAATGGCCAATGCACCGGCAGCTTAGTAACGAGATTGCCGAGGCTTGGAGTCAAATCCGAGCAGAAGAAACCAAATAAACACTATGACAAAAGGATATGCAAACATGGCAATTAATCAAGGCGAATACGTAGTAGAGAACGATGAGTTCTCAAACTCAGCTGCTTCGATCACAGATCGTCCAGCTCAAGCAACATCATCTTCTATCAAGTCTGGTTGGGACGCTGCAGCTCCAGCTGTTTCTAATAGCGAATTTCCAAAAGACTTTAAGTTCGTAGATGGCGAACATCAAATTGTAAAGTTCTTGGATCCAGACGGTCCATTTGCAGTTTACAAGCAACATTTCCTTAGCCAAGTAACTACAGGTCGTCGTTCCTACGTGTCCACAGGACCTAACGATCCTCTTATTACTTTGCTCGGCAGCAAGCCTGAAGAGAAGAAGGCTTTTAGCGTTGTTAATCTGAGTGCTCCGGGAGGACCACAACGTCAGATTCTTACCGCATCTCCTCGTTTGTTTAAGTCCTTACACGCTGCTCATTTTTCACCTCAAGGCCCATTGACCAAGAACTACTGGTCTCTAAGCCGTACAGGTAAGATGCAGCAAACCGTTTACAACATCAACTCAGTTAAGCCTCGTGATCTTGCAGAAGATTGGGGCATCAATAACGTTGATGAGATTGAAGCGCTCATCGCAACAATGAAACCTTTTACACGTGCTGATATTAAAGAGCACACAGTAGAAGAGTTGGAAGCAGTCGCTCGTTCTCTTATGTAAGTAAACACGTTAACTGTTGGAGGGTTGCCCACCCCTGGTGTCAACCCTCCAGCTCTATCATTGGGACACACTTTGAACATTATTACAACTAAAGAACAATTAGCTGAGATGGTTGAGTATTACCTCCAGCAAGATGCTTTTGCATTTGACGTTGAAACTGTAGGTGACCGTCGAGGTGTGCCAGCAGTTAACGAGGTGCTCTGGATAAGCTTTGCAACTCATGGCCGCGGAGATGTTATACCTATGGGTCATCCACACGGCGAGTTCATCGAAGAGACCTACCCTCTTACAGGTCAAGGAGAAAAGCGCGTAGCCGCAGGTCTCCCAGCACGCGAGTTAGATTATTCTAGGGATAAGAAGAAGGCCATCAAACACTTTGGCTCAGCCCCTATCCAATTATTTCCAGCAGAAGTTTTTGCGGCATTAAAGCCTTTACTTTTTAACGAGGACATCCTTACTATCGGCCACAACTTAGTGTTCGATCTATGCTCCGTAACTAAGTACTACGGGGAAGTTCCTGTAGGCCCTTACTTTGACACCTTGATGGCGTCTTTTCTATACAACAACAAGAACGCAGGTAAGTTAGGTCTAGATGACTGCTTGCAACGTGAGTTCGGCTATAGCATGGTCAAAGGCATTGGTCACATGGTCGAGATGTACTCCTTTAGCGAGGTTGCTAAATACGCTTATCTTGATGCCAAGTACACGTTCCTTCTATGGAAAGACCTTGTGCCTAAGCTGACCGCAGCTGACGTTGATCAGGTAATGAATCTCGAGATGGATGTCTTGCGTGTTCTTTGCGATATGAAGCTGACAGGCGCACCTATAGATATGGAAGACTTAAAGAGCCTGTATGAGCGTTTTACTTTAGAAATTGAAGAGATTAAGTCTGATATCTACCGTATTGCGGGTCGTGTGTTTAACATGAACTCCAACCCAGAGAAGCAATATCTTCTATACGGGCCTGTATCAGAGGGGTGTCGAGGCCTTAAGCCCTTGATCCTCACAGGAAAAGGTCTTAAGAATGAAGGAGACCTGACCTATAGTGACTACTCGGTTTCTTTTGACGCCCTAGAGCCATACCGTGAGACCGATGAGCTTGTAGGTAAGCTTCTTGAATACGCAGATATGAATAAGCTTATGAGCACTTACGTTATCCCTTACCTTGGAGGTGAGGTGGTAAAGACTGTTAACGGAAAGACAAAGACTGAGGAGAAGGAAAGCCTTCTAATCAACGGGCGCATTTACGGAGACTTTGTTCAATGGGGTGCGGAGACTGGCCGTTTCTCTAGTCGTAACCCTAACCTTCAAAACTTGCCTGCACCTAACAAGAAGCTTCCTCCAGAGAAGGATTACGGAACTTTGATTCGTAACGTGTTCACTGCTCCTGAAGGTCACAAGTTAATTGTTGCTGACTACTCCCAGATTGAACCTCGAGTAATTGCGGCTATGTCCGAAGACCCAATTATGATGAACAACTATTTGACAGGTGGAGACATATACACCACTGTAGGC
>Ga0164297_10000349_pt1 | contig 58092 bp, 47 predicted proteins | sample GEODES058metaG_FD_113539 | JGI IMG/M metagenome (GOLD analysis project Ga0164297, IMG submission 113539) | Dystrophic lake water microbial communities from Trout Bog Lake, Wisconsin, USA - GEODES058 metaG | ecosystem: Environmental > Aquatic > Freshwater > Lake | place: USA: Trout Bog Lake... | reverse complement strand
CTATAGAATTATTAAATGTAAGATAATCTGTACTTCCGTTAAATAAAATACTACTTCCACCAAATTTACTTTGTGTAGTAGAGATGGCTGCAGATCCATAAGTTGTTAAATTATTTTTCTGTGTCTGATCAAATATACCAGCATTAGTTGAACTAAGTAGGAATGTAGTATTAGCAACTGCAGTTAAAGGTGAGGTTGGTGGTGTAAATCCAGATGTATACACTGCTGTGCCATTAACCATTCTAACATTACTAATATAACCGTTAAAATATGCTGGAGTAGTGTCTGTAGTTGTTCCAACTCTAAATGGTAATGTTGAAGAATCTAAAGTAGCACTACTTGTTGCACCAGCCCCAACAACTGCTCCATTTAAATAAGATGTTATAGCACTACCACTTCTCACTAGTGCATAATGGTACCATTGACCGGAAACAATAGTTCCTAATGTTTGACCGTTAATAATATTCCAAGTTGTATTTGTAGACGATATGTAAAGTGTTAGAGTGCCTGAAGCTACCCATACAAGAATTGGCACATAACTATTAGTTCTATGTGTAAATAATGTTTGTTGACCAGACGTATTATTCATATAGAACCAGCACTCAACAGTAAAATCACCAGTAAATCTACATGTTGATGTATTATAAGCTGAGAGAACTAATCCATCAGTTGTAGTAGATCCATTATATATACTACCACCAATTGATGTGGTTGAGTAAGCTGCAGGTGGATTAAACGGTGAGAATGGTTGAACCTGTGGGGTGCCTGTAAGTGTAATAGCATTAGAAGAACCAGAATTATCTACAAATCTATTTGATTGGCATGTCAACAGTAGTGTTCCTGATACTGCAGTTAAAGCTGCAATAGGAACTGAAATAGTCGAAAGTGCTACGCCATAAACATCTGTATTAGTAACACGAAGATTGCTGATATATCCTTTAGGTCCAGATGAATATGTTATAGCCCAAGTACCTGCAGTAAATGTTGTTGCAGAAGTACCTGTTCCATAACTGGTACCATCTACCCATATATTCATATTATTGGAAGCACCTCTGGCTATTACTATATGGTGCCACTTACCTAAGTTATTAGCTATGTTATACGTACTTGCAAAAATATCACCCGTACCAGATAAGTTTACTGATAATAAATTTGAAGCATTCATATATGCAGTAACACCGCCAGCAGTGGTAACACCTGTAATTGTACCAGCAGCTGCTGTTGTAAAGAAAGCCCAGAACTCAATGGTGAATGCTCCAGTAAATCCAAAAGAAGCAGCAGTCGCATAGTCAGAAGTTGTTGGAAAATAGTTACTCCAACCAGTAGTAGAGAAAGGTGAGACTGTACCCTGTGTTGTTGAACCAGATCTTGTAATAGTTGCAGCAACAGTGCTACTATCTATAAACACACTATTATTGGCGCCGTTAGTACCATCGCCATGGATCAATAGAGTAGTGTATGGAAAATATTTATCTGTGCTTCCATAATATAAAGGCCAAGTGTTTGCTCTTGTATTTCTCTCTATGTCTTTTAGCGTCCAAATCCCACCAGCCGATGAGAGTGTTGGGCTGACATATGTACCAGTTATACCGCCGTCGGGTCTAATTCTTGTCATTAGCTTATCTGCTCATAGCTAGCAATTGCCGATAAAGAACTATTAGATACTGCTGTTAGCTGAATCGAGTTGTTCTCTAACAGATAGATCATGCTATCTTTACCTATAATAACGATCGACGAGTTACCGGGAACCGCTATATTCTTAGCAATAGCAGTATTTGTACCAGCCTGGTTTAACTCTACTGTTAAACTTACAGTCGTCGCAGAGGCGTTGATATTTGATATCGTTAATGCATTAAGCTTATAGATGCTGCTTGAGCCAGATGGATTCTGAACTACGTTAGCTGTTACAGTAGATACTGCCAATACAGAAGTATTACCATAAATTGTGCTAACGTTTACTATATTTGGATTTGCCATAAAATTAACCTCCGAAAACTATCGCCATAGCAATGGCCTTACCTGTTGATACGCCAGAGCTACCACCTGCATATATATTATCAAAATTTCTAACCTCGACTATACTATTGGCTATTGGAGCAGTAGTCATAGTCAATGTAGTCCCAGATATAGAGTAGTGTGTGACTGGAAGCTGAACCATACCATCAAGTGTCACTATAGAGTTATTTTGGTTTCTTACTGCTGTAGATATCGTAAATGTAGTCTGAGTACCATTCGCTGTGAATGAATCAGATATTGCATTTGACTGAGGAACAGTCGGTAGCGCCCAATATGATACGGTTCCATTTGATGTAAGAACTTGTCCTGCAGTACCGTTACTTCCATTAATCTGTATGACACTATTAACACCAAGAATACCGGCATGTATGACAGTATTAGAAAATGTTTGTGTTCCAGTATATGTAAAGTTGGCTGTCGTATTAACATAGTTTGTCAGAGTAGTCGATAGCTGTGAGTTAGTGACAAATGTAGATAATCCATAACCACCAAAATTTAGAGCATTGTTTGCAGTACCGCTAAACGATGTTACAGTAGAATTTGTTGTTATAGCAGCATTGACAGTAGAGTTACCAAATGTTATACCAGACGTACTAACAACTACCGTGTTTGATGCAGTAGAGTTACTGAGAGCGGCATATGTAGAACTTATAATAATATTACCAGAAGGACTTACTATAACATCTGTGATATTATTACCATAACCATAATAAGTCGAGTTACCTGTATAGAAGTGAGTAGCATTTGTCTGAGTATTAACAGTAGAGTTACCAACAGTTAATGTATTATTAACAATCACATTACTACTATGTGTTATAGTATTAGTAAATGTCTGGGTATTTGTCCAAGTATATTGAGCAGCAGTGTTGACACTTCCAGATGTTAGCTGAACACCACCAATGTATACACCAGTAGTATTGATAACAGCATTTGAACCTGTATTACCAAGGAATATAGATGTTCCAGTTGCATATAAACCACCAGAGCCTGTAGTATTTGCAGCTGCTGAAGGATTAACATATATAGAAGTTGTTTTAATACCGGCATTGACTGTAGTATTATCAATAGTAAATCCGGTCATTCTCATTGATACTGTTCCGGAAGCACTATTTCCTATCTGAACAGTACTAGTGTTAACTACAAGACTATAGTTAGAAGATATGTTTGAGTATAAACCACCAATATTTACAACGACGTTTGCAATTGAGTTACCAAATTGCAGCATAGCCGTTGTCGTAACGTTAGCTCCCATCAACAGAACACCTGGTTGTGATGCAGCAGATATATTATATCCCAGAGCTATTGCACTACTATTGATTACAGTATTTGTACTAGAATTGCCAACATATAAAGTACCAATAGATAAATTAGAACTAACAAGAGAATTGGCAATAAAAGCTTGTGTTGTAGAGAATGTACTATTGGCTATAGAGTTACCAAGTGATATGGCTGTCGAGTTTACAGTGCTGTTAATAAGGGTGTTTCCAACAAATATTGTAGATGTATTTATAAAGACGTTAGTGCCAACGGTGACTTGTGTGTCCACGTTTACCGATCCATATATTCTTGTTCCGTCTAAAAGTTTAGCCATTTGTCATCCCAAGTTTTTAGTATTTATACAATACCCGTGACTTCGTCAAATCCTCCGGTAACCTGTAAGGTACCATTAGAATTCATTCTGCTACCTTGTTTTATGGTTGGGCTGCTGAATGTTGTAGTATTTGAAAGTAGTGTAACCTCGTCAAAGTCACTTTTTATCTGATATATTCCTGTACTTAGTTCTCTTCGAACCAAATTTATATTTACAGGAGTATTTGCAGAATATGTAACAGCAGGTACACCAGTATTAGTTATTGTAAACCTATTATTGCTATAATCTTTAAAAAGGTCGGTTCTTTTTATAGCAGTAAGTAAAAGTGCGGTATTAGATGTTGTCTGCGCAGTTAAACTAGGTGTAAAATTTGTCTTATATACTACAGTATTTGACACTATGAAATTATACATATAACCTTTAAAGTTATCAGCAAAGCCACCACTATATCCTCCAACATATAAAAAGCCATTACTACTTCCTAATGGAAAACCCGAAAGACTAAATGTACTATCGATGCTACCATTAATAAAGAGTGTTACTGCACCATTTGCAACGGTCATGGCAAAATGAGTCCATGTGTTTGAATTCACATTTGCAGTAGATGTATGAGAGACTGTTGTACCTGTTGTAGATTGTGTAAATGTTATGTTATTAGTGCTAGATCTTGATACAAGCCAAAAATAGTTATTAGATCCAAAATCCGATGCAATATAATAAGTATATGATTGTGGTGATATAGGTTGTAACCAAGTCTCAAGAGTAAATATACCCTGACTAGCAGTTAAAGTAGGTGCCCCAATTAAAGTAGACATACTATTTGCTTGTGTAGTCAAATAGCAAGCATTTGAAGAAGATGCAAAATAGTAACTACCTATACCAAGTGTTACTTCATCAAGCCCACCAGATACTGTTAAGACACCACTATTATTTAATCTCGAAGTTTTAGTCATTATACAAATACCGTATCGATACTGCCAAGAGATGTATTAAAAAAACTGTAAGCAGAAGCTACGTTAGAAGTATTAGAGTAAGCTAGATTACTTACCATAATAGATTGATTGTTAGTAAAACTACCGCTTGATACACTTGACCAATAAACATTTCCTGAACCATTTGATGTAAGAACTTGGCCTGCAGTACCAGAATTACCACCAGCAATAATTGATGCGTTAACTGTTATATTAGCTGTAAATACTGCTCCAAGTGAAGTACCTGTAAGAGATGTTGAATTAATAGTAGTATTAACAGTAGAATTTCCAATAAAGATACGATCACTATACATAGCGACATTGCTATATGAACCATTAACAACCGAGATATCATTATTAACGACAACATGGTTTGCAGATAGTGTATTTGACGTTACTATATTTGCTGTAACGTTACCAACAGACTGGTCAGTTGCCCAATATAATCCGCCAGTGCTATTTGATGTAAGTAATTGACCGGTACTACCAAGTGATCCATTAGCAATAACTGTATTAACAGTTAAGTTAGCATTAATAACTACGGAACCAGTAAATGTTGTTCCTGATTTTAAAGCTATGTTTGTATTGGTATAAGCAATAGCATTTGCATATGCTTGAGCAGCATTACCCGAATATGCAATAGCATTTGAATAAGCATTAGTAGCATAACCTATTAAGTTAGCTGCAGAGTTACCATTGAGATAAGATGAGTTATTTGCATTTAACGATGTGCCAGTATATATTGTCGAATTAACTATTGCATTTACTGTAGAGTTACCAATAAAAATACGATCACTGTACATAGCAACATTACTGAATGTACCATTAACAACTGATAAATCATTATTAACAATAACATGATTAGCGGATAGAGTATTAGATGTTACGATATTTGCTGTAACATTTCCAACAGACTGGTCAGTTGCCCAATATATACTTGTACCATTTGATGCAAGAACTTGACCAACTGTACCCATAGATCCATTAGCAATGATCTGATTGGCATATAAGTTAAAGAGTTTTGTTGTTGCACCGAGGCTTAAGTTATTTGTGTATGGAGTAATATTAACATTTGACTGCCAAGAAGTAGTAGGATCATCAAATACTAAATTAGCATATGATCCAGCAACTATACCAGCTCCAGATGTTAAGAAAGTATTTGCAGCTCCATTAGCTAAAATAATATTCTTATCAGTAGTAGTTATAACAGTAGAGTTAATAAAAGTAGTAGATCCTGAAAGAATAAGGTTTCCTGTAACAGTTAAATTATTATTAACAGTTAAGTTAGCATTAATAACTACGGAACCAGTAAATGTTGTTCCTGATTTTAAAGCTATGTTTGTATTGGTATATGATATAGCATTACTATAGGCATTTGCAGCAACTAATACTGCATTACTATAAACATTTGCTGCATAAGCAATAGCGTTAGAAAAAGCGTTTCCAGCAACTAATACTGCATTACTATAAGCATTTGCTGCAGCATTTGCTGCATAAGCAATAGCGTTAGCATAGGCTTGAGCTGCATTACCAGAATAAGCAATAGCATTAGCATAGGCTTGAGCTGCATTACCAGAATAAGCAATGGCATTAGCATAGGCATTTGATGCATAATTAATTAATGTTAATGCTGTATTTCCATTAAGATAAGATGAATTATTAGCAGTCAGTGATGTTCCACTAAATGTTGTAGAATTAACTGTAGAATTAACAGTTGTATTTCCTATATTAAGACCGGATAAATTTAATGTAACACTAGATGATGATGCATTTTGAATGAATATACCATTGTTAGAGATGTCAGTATTAGCAACGGTATTACCAATAGAGAGATTTCCAACAGTGACATAGATTGCATCAGATGTTAGATTACCTGTTTGTAATACACCTACGTTTGATGACCAATATACGTTTGATGTACCATTAGAAGTTAAAAACTGTCCAGATTGACCCGTATTACCACCAGCTACTATAGCTCCATTAACTGTTATATTTGCTGCAAATACAGTACTTCCTGTAAATGTAGCACCAGTTTTTCTTGCATAAACTTCTGTTCCATTGATATAGTAACCGCTAGTATTTGCAGCAATACCAGCAGTACTATTTCCTGAAGTTATTCCTAACTGGCTAATAGTAATACCACCACCAGTAGCATTAGGGCTAATAAATTGAATTATCGGAGCATTGTTTCCAACAGTAAAGTTTGCATAGTTTGTACTATTACCAAGCTGTATAAACGAGGCATTAACGTTAAACACATTTTGTGATACTGCATAAGGAGAACCTTGTGGGAAGAACTGTGGCGCACCGCCTCCACCATTTCCATCCCGCCAGCTCATGCCTAGTGAAATTAAAGGCTCAAGATTTATTCCAACAGCAGATGAATTTATAAAAGCCCCTGCCGAAGTAATAGATGAGATATAAACATCATGAGATGTTGTATTACCAAATGTAGCCCAAAAAGTAGTACTATTAATAGTAGATTGAATATTACCGTTGCCGATAAAAATACTATCACTATACATCGTTGTATTGCTGTATGATCCATTAACAATTGATATATCATTATTGACTACAACGTGATTAGATGTAAGAGTATTAGATGTTACTACGTTTGCAACAACATTCACAACAAATTGATCTGATGCCCAGTAAATTCCACCAGTACTATTTGCTGTAAGTACTTGGCTAACAGTACCTAGTGATCCATTAGCTACTAGAGTATTTGCAACTATATTAGCATTAAATATAACGTTACCGGTAAATGTGGTACCAGTCTTAAGAACAATATTCGTATTAGTGTAAGCAATAGCATTAGCATATGCCTGAGCAGCATTACCAGAATAGGCTATTGCATTTGAATATGCATTTGTAGCGGCTAAACTAGCATATGAAGTTGCATTTGAATATGCATTTGTAGCGGCTAAGTCCGCATAACTTGTAGCATTAGAGTATGCATTTGCAGCGGCTAAGTCTGCATAACTTATTGCATTAGAATATGCATTTGCTGCGGCTAGACTTGAGTATGTGACTGCATTACTATATGCATTATCTGCCTTATTACCGGCATATGTGACAGCATTACTATAAGCATTTGCAGCTTTATTATCTGCATAAGTAGTTGCATTTGAGTATGCTTGTGTAGCATTTCCAGAATAAGCTATTGCGTTAGCATAAGCATTAGCAGCTTTATTATTTGTGTATGTTACTGCATTAGCATAGGCTAAAGCAGCATTACCAGAATAAGCAATAGCATTACTATAAGCATTTGCAGCCGCATTTCCGGCATAACTTACTGCATTACTATAAGCATTAGCAGCAACGTTTGCGGCATAGCTTACTGCATTACTATAAGCATTAGCAGCAACGTTTGCGGCATAGCTTACTGCATTACTATAAGCATTAGCGGCTGCTAAGTCTGTATAAGCAACAGCATTTGAGTATGCCTGTGCAGCATTACTTGTTGCAGCAGTACCTGCATAAGCTATAGCATTAGAGTAGGCATTAGCAGCAGCAAGAGACGCATATGTTACAGCATTACTATATGCGTTTGCAGCTTTATTATCAGAATAGGTGTGAAGATCTGATACTGTATTTCCGCTCAAGTAGCTAGCATTATTAGCAGTACCGCTAAAAGTTGTTGCATTAGTTACCGTGTAGACAGTTGCATTTCCTGCAACAAAACTTGCAGCCTGAATAGTACCAAGGTCAGTACCAGATACTGGTCCTAGTGATACGTCAGTAGATGTGTTATAGTATGCAAGGTAACCGGTTGTATCTACCCTTGCAAGAAAAGCCTGTCTATCTGAACCGTCATAGTAGTGGAATGCGATACCAATATTCTGGCCATCATCTGATGTCAGAGGAGCAAGGTTAGCTTGAGTATGAAGACTCAATACTGAAGACTGTAATACTAAGTTATTGGCGCCAGATATGACTGTGTTGCCTGTGAGAGTCAGTGTTCCTGTAACAGTCAGATTGTTCGCGATAGTCAGCGGTGCCGATACCGAGATGGTATTCGGACTGGTATTTACTGAAAGAAAGTCAGCAAACGTACCTAACTGTTGATTCTGACTCATTAATTAAACTCTCTTGTTATTATCATATTTATTAGCCTATTATAAAATTTTTAACTTATAGCAACCACAAACGTATTATTTGCAGTTCCATCTAAACAGAAATACTTGACATACATCGTATTGTGAGAACTTAGATAAAAAGATGCGCCGCCTGTAGCCTGTGTTGAGGAAACACCATGGTTGAACTGTTGAGTACCACCAACATTGTTAAAGATGAATAGCTCAACAACTTTACCAGCTGTAAGATTTTGCAAGTTAGCAGTTACTGTTCCATCGTTAGTATAAATGTGGACAAAGTTGTCAGTTGAAAAGTCAATTAAAACTGTATTTGATATTACGTTTGCTATTCTTACGTTAGGAACTTTATAAGCGGTATTTTGTACGGTATTGTCAGTAAAAGTAATAGTTGTATTTGCTTTGATGTTTTGGTTAAAGATAACGCTTGTGTTTACGGAAGTAGAACCGACTATCAAATTTTGCGATGTATTTGCTAACTGAATAGTATAGTTTTGTAAAATGATCCCACCAGCATTGAATCCAGCGTTAGCATTGTATGTATTAGGAGCAGACTTCTGAGCGATATAGAAAACTTGGTTAGCTACAGATAGTGTTTGGTCTGGACCACCCATAGTATCGGTAAAGATGATAGAGTTTGATCCGACCCACATCTCGGCAAATCTGTTAGTTGTATTACCTAGTGTGAATACAAGATTAGTTGTTGGTATAATAGAGCTGTTAACAGTGTTAACAGCTATCATAGTTGTTCCTATATAGGTAGTACCTACAGTGAGTGGACCAGACATAGTGTCGCCAGCTTTAGATACATAAGAATCAGGTGCCCCCGTGTGTGGGACCTGACCTAATACGTCGATCGTAGTTCCACTTGGATATATCGCCGTCGTCGTAAATATAGATCCATTTGACACGTCTACGTCTGTTCCGTTGAGCAGCTTAACACCGTTTACAAACACGTCTAAGTTATATGGAGTATATCCACCAGAGACTGTATAGGTAGTTCCTGTTCCGTTAGCAGTATAGTTCTGTCTGACAGGAGCTAGTGCTGCCCAGTATGGGGATGATCCATTGCTTAGTAGAACCTGCTTGTCGGTGCCAATAGAGCCGTTAGCTATAAGGCCTGTATTTGATATCACAACATTACCAGTAAACGTTGCCCCAGAAAGATGTGCAAAGTAAGTGTTTGTATAAGTGACTGCGTTAGCATATGCTGTAGCAGCATTACTAGTAGCTGCACTTCCTGCATAAGATATAGCATTAGAGTAGGCATTAGCTGCTACTAAACCTGCATATGTGACTGCATTACTATATGCATTGTCAGCATATAAACCAGCATTAAAGACCGCATTGGCATATGCAGTTGCAGAGTGAGAGTCGGCATAGCTAGACGAATATGTGACTGCATTAGAGTAAGCAGTCGCTGCTGCTGAGTCAGCATATGCGACTGAATTTGTATAAGCATTTGCAGCTGCAAGACTTGCATAAGTCACTGCATTAGAGTATGCATTAGCAGCTCTATTGTTTGTATATGTAACTCCATTAGAATATGCATTTCCGGCAACATTACTAGCATAAGCTATAGCATTAGAGTATGCATTAGCCGCTGCTAAATCAGCATAAGATACAGCATTAGAGTATGCATTAGCCGCAGCATTTCCTGCATACATTACTGCGTTAGAGTAAGCATTTCCTGCTTTGTTATTTGTATAAGTTACACCATTTGAGTAAGCATTAGCAGCTATTAATCCTGCATAAGTTACAGCATTACTATATGCATTTGCTGCTTTATCATCCGTATATGCAACTGAATTACTATATGCATTAGCCGCAGCCAAATCTGCATAAGCCGTAGCATTAGAATAAGCTTGATATGAATTTCCCGAAACTATATTATCTGCATATGAGGCAGCATTTGAATAGGCATTTTCAGCAACATAATCAGCATAGCTTGTTGCGTTTGCATATGCATTTGCTGCTTTATTATTTGCATAAGTGAGAATAGTAGATATACTATTTCCACCAAGATACAGTGCATTATTTGAAGTACCAGAAAATGATGTTGAGTTAACAGTCGAATTTACTGTACTATTTCCTACAATAAGACCGGTATTAGATACTATCGTATTTACCGTTGAGTTTCCAACAGATACATGTCCATTGCTGACTTCTACATTGTCTACTGTTAGATTTGTTGGAGTAACAGATGAAGTCCAATATATTGATGTTCCATTAGATGTAAGATAGTTTCCATTACCACCAGCAGAACCATTAGCTATAATCATAGTTGAATTAATAACTATGTTAGATGTAGAGTTACCTATCTTAATAGAGTTATTAGATATTTCTACATTAACTAGTGAGTTACCTACTGCTAATCTTCCACCAGTTATGCTTATAGAGTTTACTGATAAGTCTGACGGTGTTACTGCCGCTGCCCAATAAACACCTGATCCATTTGATGATAAGAATGTACCTGATCCACCAAATTCACCATTAGCATATATTGGAGTATTATTAGATATATCAATTGCTGTGGTATTAACAAAAAGACTATTAGCTACATTAAGTGTGTTAGATATAACCGCGTCGACTGAGTTAGTGACGTTTGCGGCCAGAGCAAATACGCTATAGGCTGTAACATTTGTAATAAATGTGTTCTGTACATAGTTATTTGTAGCTACGTAGTCACCGTTGACTGCAATAGCAGAACTTGTTATGATACTGTTTACTGTAGAGTTACCAACCTGAATAACCGAACCAAACAGTGCAGCGTTACCCGGCTTGATTAAGGTATTGGCAGTAGAGTTAGCAATATAGATAGAGCTAGAGTTTACAGTCGTGTTGACTGTACTATTTCCTAGGAATATAGTATTTGATACTACAAGGCTAGTAAGATTAGACCCAACCTCAAATGCCACAGTTCCGTTCGACGAGAATAACTTCTTGTCTGAAAGATTGAGCGCGAGTTCTCCGGTCTCAATATACTGTGTATTCGCAGGATCTGCCGTATTAGGGGTACGTCCTGATACAGTAGTCCTTTTAATCCTAATTTTACTAGCCATCTGGCATCCCTATCAATCGGTAGAAACCGAGGGTTAAAAGTCTTCCTTAGTTGTCTTTGAAGCTTTCTTATTTAAGGAGGCTTCAAGCTTATATATCTGTTGCTTCAGCTCCTCATTATCTGCTGATAAGGCCGCTGTGGCTTTCTTAGCTAGGTCGAGTTGAACTTGATATATGATCTCGTTCTTTATCATTAACTCGACTCTAGCCGAAAGTTTTTCAATATAAAGGTTTACAAATTCTGAATCCATGATATAATAGTCCTATTCACTGTTAATATTAGAAGGTACCACCGTCAATTGTATCAGTATACGCTGGCAAGTTATTTTTAATCATTAGAATCTGATCGTTAGCTGCTGCTATCGGAACAGATAGGGTTGTAAGAGTTGTTGTCGATTCTCCACCACCAGAGTAAGAACCGGAAGCAAATATAATATCACCGGCAAGATATGTAGACAATCCAGTACCACCGGAGTTAGCAGGTAGAGCAGAGTCAAGATGTAAAGTATTTGCAGCAATTGCTACGTTAACTGTGCTATTTGCAGTAATTGTTACGTTTGTAGCATTAGCTGCAAATCCTGCGCCACCAGCAATTCCTGTATCAAGATAAGCTAATAGAGTAGATAGATTATATCCACCAGTTTGATTCACAACATATGGTGATGTCATTCCCGGTTCTGTATTTGTTGAATACAGGTGATACACAGCGTGTGTAGCATCTCCGAGAGTATGATCACGGAATAGACCAGAGTAGTAAGTTGTATTAGCTACATTATATTGACCATAGAAACCAAAGTCAATCAGATCGGCTGCATTATTTGATGCTAGCTTAAGATTAACATCTGCTATAGCTACTTGTGTAGTGTCAATGGTTGTGAGAGTACCCTGAACTGTCAAGTTACCTGTAATAGTAGCATCACCACTAACACCAAGAGATGCAGCGTTAATAGTAACAGCATTAATCACAGAGCCTGGGCCCATATAGAGGCCAAGACTATTAGCAGTTAGATTACCATTTATAGTAAACGATGAAGCATTTATAGTGCCATTAGCATAGATATTTGATATTGTAATTGCAGTAGAGTTTACAAATGTGTTAACAGTTGAGTTACCTACACTAAATGTATTGCTTACACTTACGTCTACGGAAGATCCATAGCTTATCTCTTTTGTACTTGGATTATAGTAGAGGAAAGAGCTAGTCGACTGATTACGAATAGGATCTACGAAGAAACCAGAAGTTGTAGAGTCAAGTTGTGTTCCGTTTGCATTCAAGATAATTGAATTATTACTCTGGTTACTTACACCAGACATATAACCAATTGCAATTGAGTAATTACCTTGATTTTGTTGGCCAGCATAACGTCCTAGTGCAATACCACCTGGTGATTGACTAGTCTGACCAGCACGATGACCGATAGCTACTGAGTCTTGTCCTTGACCATCTTGACCAGCAGAACGCCCGATAGCTACTGCCTTAATACCCTGACTATTAGCACCAGCATAGTAACCCACAGCTACTGCGCGTTCGCTCTGTGAGTTTGAACCTGCATAGTAACCAATGGCTACTGCTTGATAAGACTGATTTGCAGCTGCAGCAGAAGTACCTATGGCAACTCTATCACTATTTGTATTAGTTTCATCCATTCCAGTGCCGATTATGACACTTGTATTTCCATCATAGATTATAGTATTAGATGTAGTTAATTCGAATTTTACTGTCTTAAGTTTACCAATTGTATAGTCAAATGTTAAGTTTGCATCAGATGATAAATCTGTTCCATTATTATATTGTACATAGGTATTTGAACCAGAGACTGCAGATACATTTGCCCAGTATATAGCACTACCATTGCTATGTAGAGCTTGACCAGCATTACCATATGATCCATCTGCAGCGATAGCTAGAGTATTAATAGTTCCATTTACTGTTAGAGTATTCGATGTTACATTAAAAGTTAAGCTAGGATTACCATTGGCATATCCATCTTGATTAAATGTAAGCTCTGTATTTGCTCCTGCAGCTCCAGCTGCAGGATTATCCCAATAAAGAGCAGAACCATTACTATGAAGAACATAACCATTAGAACCAGTAGATCCGTTTGCATATATACCGGTTGTAAATGTCGCGGTTCCATTAACAGTAAATGTAGCTAGACTTGTATCAGTCGTTGCAATTGCTACATTACCAGTAGAATCAAAGCGCATGCGCTCGTTAGCAGCCATGAGACCGCCAGTAAAGATAACAACATTGCTGCTAGTAGCATTTGTACCAATAGCAAGAGCAGCATTTCCAGTATAGATATAACCGGTTGATGCGGGTGTTATTGTAGAACTTGCATTTGCATATGTAGAACTGGTAATACCCATATCGATAAAGGTATCATATGATGTATCATCATTATATGCTACCCAGTCAGATGAAGCTTCATCACCAGTATTTGCGTTTTGTATGGTTGCCTGGATATAATTATTCTGGTTACCTATATTTTCTTGTGTTGCCTGGAGGTCAGTGATATATCCAGTCTTTACATAAGAAGATGTATTACCTACTCTCAATGTTCCAAGAACATTGTCATAGATCATATTTGGGGCACCAGCAATCGTATTGAAGCCTGACGACTGGTCATTATACTGAATGGCTCCATTTGAGCCAGATGATGGGGCACCGTTTGCGTACACACCACCCGAGAGGATCGACGTCTGAACGTAGTGTGCAATCGCGTTGGCCGTTACGAGCTCATTATTTCCCTGAAGTGCACCGAGTACCGTATTTGAAGTGTTATAGTCAGATACCGAGTTAATTACTAATGTTGGGCTGCTGGTAGATGGGCTAATGACCAGTCCAGAGGTGTAGGTATTTGAGATAAATGAGTTACCATCAACAATAACTGCAGCATTTGCTGTTAGATTACCTACAGCTGCTCTATCTAGGTAGATATATTGGGCACCACCGATTCTAAAACCGGTACCAGAGATACCAGTTTGTGCACCGACGTAGAGCACGTTTGCTGCGTATGAGTATGCTAACTCACCACTGACCAATGTATTCGCAGGTGATACGCTGGTATTACTTCTTCTAATCTGGATATAATTGGCCATCTAGTTTGTTCCTTTTTTAAAAAACTCCGCCATCCAGCACAATGACTTTCAGGTCTATAATTTTCACCTCATATTTATTCGTTTCATCATTCCAAACTAAGACACCGCCATCTGGAGGGTTATGCTCTGATACATCGAGAAGCTCGTGTACATATTTGTGTTTTACTTCATTGGTGGTATTTACTTTTGCAGCCTGTCCATCGATCTCTGCCATGAGTTTCCCCTAAAAAGTACCGCCATCCAATATTTGGTTAGATATTTCAATTGGTTTTATCTCGTATTTATGTGTATTTGCATTATAAACAAGTGTAGCACCGGCAACTAAATCCGTTTCTACAACATCCATTAGATTATGAATATAGTCTTGCACAACAGGGGTTGTTTTTAACGAAGTGGCTTGTTGGGAAGCACCCGCTGCAGTGGCTGTTAAAGCTGCAGTGTTTGCCCTAATTGCCGGTGCAGTTGTAGCTAGTCTTACCTGTACTGCCATATTTTAATCTTTATGGTGTATTTGCATAGTCTGATAGGGATGTTACCTTAGGTGTAACTGTTATAATACCTTCAATAACACGGGTAACTGCATTTGCATGGTCTACTAGTGCTAGGTCATAAACATATCTACCTGGATCCAATATATCAGTTTGATCCGGGGTTAGAGCTAAAGTTACTGAACCTAGGGCTAGAGTGACATTAAAATTGGTATGTGCGACTGAGCTGTACCATTTTCTGATCTGTGCATACCCCGTATAGGCTGTTAAGTCTAATGGGTTATTTGCAGCATCAGACATGGCGATAGATGTACTAAACGACGTTCCTTGGTCGATAGTTATATTAGCCTTCATTGCCATGGGTGTTTATCCTTATTCGTGTACTATAGCGGTCTTAGTGAACTTGACAACTGCAGCAGTTTGGGATATAACATTAGCATATAGTCTTATATTTCCACTATCAACATTTGCGCTAAATGTAGCAAGAGGTCCAGCCGCGGTGTTTGTATAGAAAATACCATATTCAGTTGTAAATGCCTGTGTATTATTATGAACCAGTAAGAGCTTTGATATCTGATAGTTATTTGTTGTTGTTGGTTCAGACACCTGTAAAATATAGTCTGCAGATCTATAAGATGTTATTGGTATAGACTCGATTAAGTTATCACCAATAGCACTAAAACCAGAAACCGTATTAGATACCGTATATCCAATTCCATTTGTAATAACATAGTTGTTAGATACAAAATTATTAGCTAATACATTCTTGTTAAATGTTGATGTTCCCACAACAGTTAATGTATTTGAGAATGTTACACTGTTAGTAACTGATAGTGTATTAGAGAAGTCACCAGATAGAGCAGAGATAGCCCATCTATTTGTAGTGTTTCCTAATGTATATGCATTACTTGTTGGATTTAAGCTTCCTTGTACTAGACCATTATATGCCATAGTACCTGCAACCACTAGATTTCCATCTACTGTTAAATTGCCTGCTACGTTTGCATAACTAGCAACACCAAAACTACCAGCAACATTTGCATTTCCATTAAACTGTGATTTACCAGTAACAGTTAATGTATTTGAGAATGTAGCAGCATTTGTAACTGTAAGTGTATTTGCAACATTAATATAACCTGCTACAGTTAAGTTATTTGACAATACTGTATTTCCAACAACCGCTAAGGTATTAGAGAAATTAACAGCGTTAGTATATGCCATACTTGTTGTGTTTATAACAAGTGCAGTTCCAATAGATATTGTTGCAGCATTAACTGTGCCAGTATGATAGACACCAGTAACGTTAGCTATTAAGTTTGTAGCTACAGTAAATGATACAGCATTAATATTTGCATTCGTTGCATTAATAAGAGCATTAGTGGTATTAACCGCACTTACAACTAACCAAGTAGTATTATTAGCACCTAAGTTTAATGTTCCATTTGTATTATTTGGAGTAATATATCCATTAGTACCATCACCAACAATAGCGAGATTATTAGCAAATATGTAACCAGAGTTACTCCATACATTTCCATAAGCACCAATCTGGCCTTCTACTCTTAGCTTATCTGCTGTAGCAGGACTAACGTTTCCTACTCCGACCCAACCAACAACAGACATATTATTAGATAATGTTGTATTACCTGTAATATTAACTGTATTAGAGAAATTGGCTGTATTTGTTACGGCAAGGCTGTTTGATAGAGTAGTTGCACCGGTAACAATCAGCGTATTTGATAATGATGTATTACCTGTTACTACCAAAGTATTTGCTAATGATGTAGCATTAGTTACTGAAAGTGTATTTGAAAGTGTTGTAGCACCGGTGACAATCAACGTATTTGATAGAGATGTAGTATTTGTAACCAATAATGTATTTGATAGGGTTGTCGCACCAGTTACTGCAAGTGTATTTGCAAATGCAACAGGACCAGCAACATTTAGTGTACCATTAAGAGTTGTATTTCCAACAATTAATACATCATTAGAAAATGTTGAATTACCGGTAACCAATAAGGTATTTGATAAAGTGACGTTTCCAGTAACTACTAGTGTATTAGATAGTGTTGTAGTATTAGTTACATTTAATGTATTTGATAGGGTTGTTGCTCCGGTAACACTTAATGTATTTGATAATGTAGTAGCACCGGTAACAAATAACTGATTAAACAGATAGCTAGTACCTATTACAGATAAGGTATTCGAAAGTGTAGTATTACCAGTAACCTGTAAAGTATTTGATAATGTTGTATTACCTGTTACTACTAAAGTATTTGACAGAGTAGCAGAACCGGTTATAGAAACAGTATTTGAGAATGTTGATGTGTTTGTTACACTCAGTGTATTAGATAGAGCTGCAGCATCAGTAACTTCAAGGGTGCTATTAAGCATAGTATCTCCAACAACATAAAGTGTATTAGAGAGTGTAGTATTACCGGTAACTTGAAGTGTATTCGATAGTACTGTATTACCAGTAACTAATACATTATTAGAGAATGAAGACGTATTAGTTACAATAAGAGTGTTTCCAAATGAAACTGCACCATTTACAAACAGTGTATTTGACATAGTAACAGAATTTGTTACTGACAATGTATTTGATAATGATGCAGCACCAATAACTGTTAAGGTATTTGATCCGGTTATTGAACCACCTATAGTAGTATTACCAGATATATTTGCCGTTCCAGTTACAGCAAGAGTTGCATCTGGATTTGTATTACCTATACCTACATTGGCACCTGAAGTAATACGCATAGCTTCATTATTTGCATGTATACCATTTGCAAAGAAGTTTATGTATTTTGCACCTGCAGTACCAATTGAGAGGTTTGTATTTCCAACATATACGTAAGCATCAGAAGCACCACTTATTGTCCATGATGTATTAGTATAGTATGATCCACGTATACCTATATCGATGAAATTATTAGATAATACACCATTTGTATCATATAATACCAAGTCAGTTGATGCATTGACACCATTACTTGAGTTAGTATGAGATATCTTAGACTGTGAATTATTATTAGTAAATGATGATATAATATCATTATTACCATCAGCAGTCCAGCCAATAGTCGTATTTACTAATGTATTTCCAACTGATACTACGGAGTTGATAGATGCGTTTGTTGTTACTGTTAAAATACCAGTTGTTGTTAAGTTTCCACCTGATAGTGAACTTACATGAATATTATTGGATCCAAAATGACCATTGACAAATGAGTTTCCAGTAGTTGGAGAACCACCAAGACTCGAGTCGGCAGTTACCGTATTTGTCGATATGATCTGAGTTATATAGTTAGTTACCTGTAGCCACGCGCCGAACGTCTGACTAGTGGTAAGCTGTGAAACAGGTATACTCATTATTGGATTCTTTCTAGTATTTTAGTGAGCAGATCTTTTATCTCTGAGACATCTTTTTTAAGATTATTGTGTTCTTCAACAACATTAGCTAATCTTAACTTAAAATCTCTCTCTTCTCTATATTTATTCAAAGCATTTAGATCTTTATTAAGAATAGCTTTACTATTCATATCCCTAACAAGATCTGACCTATCTTTTACTTTAACATACTCACTCATATCATGCCTGCAGGTTAATAACTCTCAGATCACTGACTCTAGGAACTAGTGCTGTACTATCGGCTACAGGAATAAACTTCATTGCGTATTGTATATAGCTGTCATACACAGCATCATTAATTGTGCAGTATCTGACAATATTATAATTCTGATCATATAAGAATGCAGACGTTGTGGACTCTATACCCGGTATCACACCAATTGCTGCATTTGTAGAATTAAATGAAGGTGCACGATCAATTACGAAGGATGTAGAGTTTGTCACATATAGTACTTGTCTGACATTAAAGTTCTTAGTAGCAGCATCAGATAGGAGATATATGAATGAATTGTTCGTCAATCCTATAGTAGATGGGCAAGTAACAGACGTAATCGATGTATTCGTGACACTATTTGCTGCATAAAGCATCTCACTATTGTTGAAACCATAGGTTATCTCAACAAGGTCATGGCTGTTTATTCTACTACTTAGTAGAGTATTGTCACTAGTCTCAGCTAGTTTTGTCCAAGCCTTGCTGCTAAATGGATCATTGTCAGCAGAGTGTTGCACTCTCGCGTACATGTTTATATTTGTGTTTGCTGGTCGATATGCTCCAATATAGACCTGTATATCCTCAGAATCTTGATTAGCTGCAAGAATAATATTTTTTGAGATATATCTTGAAGCAAGATAATAACCATTATTATTAGCTTCATTAAATGCTTCAGCATTAAAGACATATCCAGTATTTGCAGTGGTACTGTCAGTAAATGCTGCATTAGGTGAGAATGCACCGTTTACATTTACTAGTCTAATATATGTGTTGTTTGCATACTCAACTGTTCCATATGCGGTATTACCATAACTTGTTTGGGTTATAATATCACCCTTAAATAATACTGAACTTGTAGCATTAATAGTTAGGTAATAACCACTTAGCTGATAATCTTGTGGTACAAAGTTTTGTGTATAAACTACGTTTGTTCTGATAGTATCTACTACAGGAGATATCTTATTATTTGCGCTATCCATATCAACTTTTAAAGTAACCGAGTATGTTCCAGATCTACCACCTGGTAGAACTGAATACTCGTTACTTCTAGACATAGCAACTCTCTCTATATCAGTTAATTCCAAAATAGTTTCATTATGAAGAGGAATAAATGATGGATCTGCATCTCTTGAAGAGTTATTTGCAAGACCTTGGAAAGAGAAAACTAGATCAGTATTTGCAGGGGCTATAGATGATAGCTGAGGTGTTATGCTATTATAAACCGGGTCAAATACTTTATAGAAGTTAGCACTAGATCCAGATGTTAAACCTATCATAGCAACATTAGAGACACCACTAAAGTTAACTGAACTATTTGAGCTACTAGAGTCAAGAATACCATAATAGTTATTATCAGTATTAGGATATGTCTTACTACCAGAGTAGAATCCAGTTAGTAGACCATCATTAATAAGTCTTCCATAACGTGCTGAAGATGATGTAAATGTTATGGCATTATTAACCTGTATAGTTGTACTATTAGGTATGGCAGTTACACTAACGACCTGTATAGTTGATAGGTCAGATGGTGAAACGTGTATTGCATGACCGTAAGAAAATATGCTTGAGTCAGGAACAGTTATAGTATTTGAACCAATCGTGGTTACAACATTCTGAGAATATGTTAATACTGTTGTGTTTGCACCTGTAGTTAGGTCTTGTAAAAGACCGTTACTAAATGCTCCAGTAGCAGATTGTATGCTTATTTTACCACTTGCAACATTATAAATTACACCATTGGCAGATCCTTGCGAAACAGTATCACCGATACTAATAGTTCCGGTATTTCCAGTAACTGTCAATACAGCTATGTTATAATATCCATTACTGAATACTATTTGTTCTCTTGGATAAAATGGTCCAGTTGGATTATTAAAGATTATCCATTCTTCGTCTGGAGTAGTAAAATATGCTGATCCAGATGAAGAAGTAAAGTTAGCAATGTATATCTGGTATTTTATATCTTCTGTTATAATAGGTGTCCAATCTCTATCATTTGATGATAGGAATAGATCACCGGAATCATTATTAGTATAGATAGGAGTCTGTGTAGTTGCATCTTGGTCACCAACAACAGCTGTCCAAATATTATATGAAGGGTCTCCTCCCATAGGAGCAACAACGAATGCATAAGACTTATTTGATTGAACAAATACGGGTGTATCAAACTCAAATATAGTTGGAACTGAAGCATCGATGGAAGCGCAAATGGCAGGATTACCATTATATGTGTCACCAATATATAGCTTCTTACTGGCAAATGGAAGACTCTCTGATGTAGGAGAACCATTTTCAGTTGTTCTTATTTGCATCTCAACACCATTAGTAGCACTAATAGATTGGAAATATACTGCTATCTTAGTGATGTATACTCCTGCCACACCAGTAGGTGATGGAGGCTCATTGACGAAAAATGTCTGTCCAATAGGCTTCATATTTTATTTGTCCTCTAGATTTTAAATATTTATTGTCTTTGGAAAGCCGAATCTTCCGCCAAATACCTTACTTATTGAGTATAGAATAAAGAATAAGCCGATCATTGCACACGAGGTGAATCTGCTTATGTTCTCTTCCTCTAGCGGCTTGGATCTTGGAAGCTTCGATATAAGCTTACTTATAGGCTTTCCAATACCCATAATAATTCTACCAGCTAGATTATCCTTTTCTCTCATTCCCATCAGATACTGCATGTGTTGTGCCCATGGAGTAGCAATTCTATGGGTGATCTTTGTTGTAAGCTCAAGCTCTCTCTTTCTGCGCTTCTCTGGATCTCTAATCCAAATCATGACATTAGGAGTGTCACCTGATAACCAGTTAACAACATGCTTTGCCCAACGAATATAACCCCAATAAACTTCTGGATCCGTAGCTCTTAGTGCTTCACCGAACATCTGATCGGCAATGAATGTTTGTTCATCCATTAGACCCATCTGATAAAGTTTAGTACAAATAATACAACCACAACTACAGTCATCACCCGTATGAACAGGAGGTGGTACAGTGTGAGTTAGTGTAGTAGAATCTAGTACTGCTAAACCAGAAACAGTTGCACTCTCTGTAACTTCTGTTGAATTAAGAACAGTTTGTCTTGTACTTAATATAGAAGTCTGAGTGCTAAACGCTAATTTAGAACCATAGAAAGTTGTTGATGCGGTTGTTGTTACAGCATCCTGACCTTGCTCCAGACTTGATATATCCGTCAACATGAATATATTCTCTTCTGACTTAAATGTATTAGGCGGAATATAGAATATACCAGAAGCTGTACCATTACTATCAGTCGTACATGCATAGTTGATATTGTTAACGTCCTTTGGAGCGTCTAGCATATAACCGTAAACAGTAGAACCCGTTCCAGTGCGAACCCACTGTCCATATGTATATCCAGCAGACTCACCAAAATATGCTAGTATTCTTGGATCACCAACACCAGGAGAATTAGGTACGTTAACATCATATATGTACTGCGAGCAGTGTGTCGACATTGGAACATTAGAGAAGTAAGCATATAGCTTTGTATTTGGCTTCATGCCGCTAACTATAAATCTTATAGTAGCAGCCTTAATATATGGAAGTATACTGATATTATTAACAAATGTACCCAGATTTAAGTTTGCATCACTCACGGTATTTGTTAGTTGTGTACCAGTACGCGAAACATTAGTTTGTGTATTTACTAATGTTTGTGTATCTGTTGTAGTATCTTTACTTCCATCCGCATTTGTTATCGAAGTAGAACTTGAAGCATTAATTAAAGTATTGCTGCTAATTGTAGCCGCAGCAACCCAGTTACCCCACTGTGTTCCCCAAGCATTTTGAAGATTTAAGAAGTTCTGGGCTAGATCTAAGTTATTAACAATATCTGGAGAAACTGTAGTATCTGGGGAATCTGTACCTGATGGTGTAAGTGTAATAATTCCATTATAGGTATAGATATTTCCTTCTACACATGGTCTATATCTTGATGCATATCCTTGAGATATGTATACGTTATTACTTGTATGACTTAACATCACAAGCTCACCATGTTTTACTACGCCAGTACTTAGTTGGCTATTAAATTCAAAGTTGCTCTTAAATTGTGAGTGAGCGGGTCTTGCCTCTCCAGAAGCAGTGTCAAGACCAATATAGTATTTTGGATCAAGAGTATTTGATCTACTAAAATCCTTAAATGATTCTACATAGATTCCATTCTGGAATCTGTTCTGACCAGTAGTAGCGCTTCTTGTCTGAAGGCTAGCCGCAGACTGCTCTAGTAAAGATAGAGAAGTATAGTACTCGATATTATCGATTCTCTTCTCAATCTTTTTAATGTCCTGCATCGTATATCTCTTATTTTGTAAGAGAGTAGATGTTATTGCATAATCATATCTATTATATGTTTTTGCATCTGTAGTTGCTAGTGAAGGATATGGAGGTATTGACACAAATCCAAGTGTCATCATACCCGCTCTCTCAAGAGGAGCAACTGGATTTACTGCGTCAGGAATTCCTTCTGCAACCACTACACTACCTGCAGTATTCATCATTACTCTATCAATTCTCTTCATATAATATGAGAGATCTGTTTGGAATAGAGAGTCAGGAGTAGGAAGATATGGTGTGCTACTAAATGTTAGTGTAGATGAAGGATTAACTGTAGCTGCGGAAACTGTTGTTGCGTTTGCTACCGCTGTATTTGTAGCAAATGGACGGAAGTCGATCGAGTCTCTTAGATCAAACACATTACCCTTACTATTTGTATACACAGGAATCTGTGCAGTGACAATAGCACTAGTATTTGCTGCTCCATTAACATCATCAACAGGATAAGAGTCACCGGTGAAGAAACCTACACCCTGAGATGTATTATATGTATATGTGGTCATCTTGACCAATATAGTTGATGTATTTGATAAAATACCGCCAGCAGTTGAAGTGTTTATAGAGATTTTAGCTAGATCATAATGAGCGTCTCTCTGTCCATTATCAAGAGTAAAATAGCTAGAATAATTAGTTCCAGAATTAGAATAAGTGTGATTAGTTCCAATGTAGATACCATCAATACTTACTACATCCGGAACACCAAGTGACCAAGGACCAGAAACACCGCCAACATTATTTGAGCAATCTATCTTTACATAAACATCTCTATTAATTACTTTCTTAATAGAGATCGATGGGCTAGTGTTACTAGCTGTTGATCTATTAACACTAAAGAATACGTCAGCTGAGAATGATCCCTTTGGTGTCATATCACCAATAGTCAATATAGCCTGTTGGCCAGAAACGTTAATAGTTCTTGCAGAACGATTACTAAATGGAATAACAGATCCAGCAGGAATTGTTTTTGTAAATGTAGTTCCTGTATTTGTCGCTGCTATAGCAGGTGTAACAGTCATCGATATATTATTTGCTATAGATACAATTTGAACAGTTTGCGGACTTGAATGATTAATTGTTATATAATCACCAGGCTGGAATGTGCTTAAAAATGTTGTAGGACCACTAACACCAGTTACAACATTATTAGATGCTGATACTGCAACGTTACCTGTTAAGTTCGCTGTTTTTGCAGTTTGTGTAGCTAAAATGTGGAAGTCATTTTCCTGTGATGCTGATAACAGACCAAGATATGGGAATGACTCCACGCCCGCACCCGCACCAGACGAGCTAACGTTTGCCGTAGCTATACCCGATGTAGAAAATGTTGTGGTTGTCTTTGTTCTATATAAGAATGACTGATTTACAAACGAATTAGTGACAATAGCTTTCTGTCCAAATGGATAGATTAAACCATTATTTTGTGGTGATTGAATTACTGCAGTATTTGCTCCAGTAGTTGCATTATATTGCAATACTACGTCTGCGATTCCAACTGGTGATGAGCTGTTATATACAATATTTCTAACATCTTCAAATCTAAAACCACCATTCATTACAATATTAAAGATGTATAATTCGTATTGTGCAGATGGTGTTCCAGGAGTTCCTATTCCACTATATGCAAATCCCTTAACATATGCAGTTCCTATCTTATTGCTAGAAGATGGAGCTGTTCCAAGTAAGTGGCCAGTTGTAACAGCATTTAGAGCTGTGTTATATAGATCTACTTGTACAATAGAACCAGAACTTCCAAATTCACCGGCTACATCACTTACGAGTACATAATATCCAAAGTTAAGTGATACTTTTTGCTGGGATACTGATTTATAATCTGTAGCTTTTCTTAAGTTTACAATATTATTATTGAGATATTGTACTCTATAACCTTCTACATAACCGAGGCCTTGGCTAACTACTAGATTAACATTATTTGAGTATAATGGATCTGATGTATTAGCTTTATTTGATGTGTTCAATATAAATGGATTAATAACAAAGTCACCATTTGTCTCGTATGTTCTACGGGCCATCTCAGCGCCAATTGCAGCATATTGTGCATTTTGTCTTAGTGTGACAACCGCACCATTCTTAAAGTCTGCAATTGAGAAGAATGAATTGTTGTTTGCAATGTCAGGGGTTGATCTTGTAACAAGAGTAGGATATATCTTAAGACGATCTGCTCCTGGAGCAAGATAGTTTGGAGAACCTGCTGCATTGTCATAGAGAGAATTATTAGCTACAGCATTGTCGATAGTCTCAACAGCATCAAAACCTACAGATACTTGATCTGGAACGTTAGTGTATGGAGTAACAATAATAGTCTGTGGGGTAACATATAAGAATGTACCCTTCTTGAAGATAACACCCTCAGTTGTAGTCATAGAATAACCATATCCAGTTGGATTAGTTACACTATTTGCTACAGTAACATTACCTATTGCAATATTAGCCGAGCTTGTTATGACAAGAGTATCATTAGCATCAAATTTTTGTTGTACATTACCATTTGCATATGTTACACTATTAAGATACTTAATATAAAGAGTATTAGTATTTCCAGTAGCATAGTCAGAAAGATGTCCGCTGATAGTATCAGCGATAAATGCCTTTAGGCCGTTATTGTTATAAACATATTGATTGTTAAAGTCTGAGATAGTAAATGCAAAGTTATTTGAGTAGTTGTCACTAATCTTGACATAGTCTTTCTTATTGTCAAAACTAAATGTGCAGCCTTCAATAACAGATCCTTCTTGATAAATGCTCTTTCCAAACTTATTGATCTGCTCCTGAAGCATAGATTGAATCTGATTAAGCTCACGCGTCTGAACGGAGCTACCTGGCTTCCAGAGAACTCTATAATAGCTCGACTTTGGATTAAAATCGTCAAAATATGGCGAGCGGGATAGATCGGTTTGAAGTGTCATATTCTTCCTCTAAACTTAAAAACTAATAACGATCTTAACATCTTCTTTCGAAGTAGCATTTACCGTAAATGGTGTAATATTATTAAGATATATCACGTCCCCAGTACCCCTTACAAGATCTGGATATATAATTGTATTATTTAGCAGACTCTGGCCATGTGTATTGGATGTTTTTCCAACAATATATGTTACACTTGTCAAAGGACCGCTTTGGAACTTATTTCCAGACACATTATCGAGTATTATGACGTCATAAACCTGTGTTAGGGTTGCATTTGCCCCTGAACCTGATGTAATCACATCACTAATAGTTGGTTTTCCAGATACCCCTGATAATCTCAGATATGAACTATTTGCTATACCGGTTATGTATCCAGATACTGTGTTTATACTATTTGTAAATGTGTCACCAATAATAAATGATGTGGTATTTCCACTAATCACAACGTCAAAGTTAGTATTACCGTCTATTACATATCCACTGGCAAGTGTAGAGTCTTGTATGACCTGCTCGAATGGGATATATGCATAGTTATTGGATGTTAACGGTATTCTTACAGTCTGATTGAATTTTGTAGCAAAATTTGAGCTTGAGTCAATGAGACCGTTCGATGTGTATATACTAACAACATTTGCAACAGCATTTGTTATAGGATCGAAGATTGTATCATTGGTTGTAAATTTACCTGAGACGTTAGATAATTTTAGTTGTGTATTACTATAAACAATCTGTAATAGTCCAGTAGCACCCGAAGACAACTCGGTCACTATCTCAGTGTTTGTTTGTACACTGAATAAAGATACATCTGCTGTATTAACATTTGCAGTGATTCCAGAATACAGACCGATAATATTATCATTAGAAGCTGTACCATTAGAATAGTAACCGCCATTGCTAAATTCGTTCTTTACGTTTTGTAGTTCAAGATAAGATGTATTGCTATAAACTACAACACCTGCTGCAGAAGTATTAGGCTGATATACAATCTCGCCAACAGTAAAGACTCCGGTTTGTGCGGTTAGACCTAAATGAACGCGACTAAAGCTATTTGCATCTAAATTGACAGTGACATCGTCAAACTTAGGATCTTGAATAATTCCAACTTTACCAAAACTACCTGATATAGGGAATTTCCATCCTTCGTTATAACCAGTGTCAAATGTCATGGATATTCCAACATATCTTGCACCTATCTCAGCAAGAGTATCAGATCCATGTCCTTTAACTGGAGATATTACAGCTTTAGCTGATGCTCCATTTCCATAGAGTGTATTAGCTTGAATACTTATGTTAGCAAATGTATATCCTGTGCCTGTATTTGTAATTACTATCTTTTCAACATTATAAGGAGACACCACAGCTCTATTGATTTGTCCCTCTATATTTCTAGAGCTAATAAAATAGTTTCCTGGATTAAAGAATCCATTGTTGTAAGATAACAAGATATAGTTATTATTAGCAACTTGTACTGTACCTTGCGCTCCAGTATTTGTGTCTTTAATTACATCTCCAACATTAAACGTGCCATTTGAGCTTGTGAAATAAAGCTCAGCGCTAACACCATTTACTATTTTTCCTAGTTGCGAAACAGTAGCACCGACATTATTTATATTAACAATAATATCATCTTTTCTAAACTCATTTAGAGTTAGATTTACTATCATTGCTGTTGAATTAATTGATGTTATAATTCCAGTCGCGCCGCCAGTAGTATCAGTGATATCATCACCGACATAAAAATTACTATTTGAACTTATTTCTGTATAGTATAATTCGACGCTGTTATTAACTACAGAGTATGCCATTGCACCTTCACCATCTCCATCTATATTAACAGTCGGAGATATTGAATATTGTGTAGACTCATTAATTGAGTTGAAATATGACACTATATTAGCTGATGCCTTTTGTGTCAAAGATATAGGGTCTCTAGAATATACTTTCTGACCAAGAGTAAAGTTACCAAGCTGGTTTCTGATAGTGATATTAGGATATCCAACAACCTGGTCAATATGAGCTCTCTGTAAAGACGATTCGCCTTTTATATAGTGATTTGTGCTATATATACTAGTTATTGTTGCATTTGAACTATTATTTGTTTGATTTATTATCTTGTCACCAACAATAAAGTCTCCGGTAACATTATTAATTACCATAGTATTATTAGAAGATATAGTACCGACAGTAGCATTAGCTCCAGATGTATTACCTAAAAGCTGATAAGTGTTAGAGAATGTTCCAGTAGGACTTCCAATAACAACAGTGTTAGAAGCATAAGAGAATACTACACCGGTAGCTACATTTGATGTACCATTTGTCTGATAAACAGGCTCACCTACTGTAAATATTACATTACCAGACAATGCAGATGCTGTTATAACAATCTGCGGTGTAACAGATGATACTGTTCCCACTGCAGCGACGTTCGCATCAACTATAACGTCTCCTGTATTAAATATTCCTGTATTTGAATTAAATCCTAGGGTAAGAGACGTGTTTGCAGTCTCACCTACAAATCCAGAACCGTTAATATCACTTAAAATTAATGTGTTATTATTTGAGAATGAGACAGTTCCATAAACAGCCTGACCAGTATTAGAGATATCGACCATGTCGACTTTCTCACCAACTATAAATGGCTGACCTAGTATCGATACATTGCTATATTGTAATATTGCGCCGTTGATATTTGTATTTGTAATATAACCATTGGCACTTGTTAATACTATCGAGTCTGGAGTAGTTGCATATGGAACTAGATAGTGAACATTAGAGATAAGTGCTGAATTAAATGGAAGATCAACTTGTATAACTGCGCTATTAACAGATTCAATAAGTCTTACGTTATTATTTGAATTAGATCCAATTTGTATGTACTGGCCGACAGAGTAATCATTTGTTAAGAATGTACCAGACACTGAATTAATAAACAGTGTAGTAGTATTCATAACTGAAACAGTTCCGTTCTTTAGAACAGGAGCTTGTGTTTGATTAATTATAGGATAAGCTTGTGATTGATCGGTGAATACTATATCTCCACTATTTCTAACTATATTAAGTGAAGTACCATTTGCTGTTACTATAGTACCATTAGCCCCGGTATCAGACTGTACTACTGTGTCTCCAGGAGCAAAATATCCAGATGAATATAGGTATGCTATAGAGTCGATATTCTGAGTAACTTGATCTCCAGGAGCCCAACTACCTGTAGCATTAGCAACATTTAAAATAGTATAGCCATCAAATGGTGTGTCTACATTTGCTATGCGATTTAACCCATCATAAGCTTTAATCTTTCTCATTTGTCCAGTACCAAAACCAGAATTTAGATAGATTGTAGATCCAACATAATAATCTTTAACGGATGAAGCGCCTCTATCTAATGATATGTTATAATCGTTAATAAGACCATTAATATAACCACTATAGTATGTAGTATAACCAATTCCTTGATTAATTAATCTTATAGCATCGATAGATCCAGGTACAGCTAAATTGGCAACATTCGAATTTGGAATAACAGGAATAAAGTCAGAGCTTGTAAACTTTGAATTATTTGCAGTATCTATAGTGTACATATATTTCCAGACATAGTCGTCTGCAGTCTGGAATGTACCATTAGAAGAATTTAAAGTTGGTTTTACTGTTGAAGGAATGCCGCCACCATTGTCTATGCACTTATAGACTTCTAAATTATCAGTCATGACATAGAAATTTTTAGAATAGAGATTACCATCGTCTTGATCATAGAATGAATATACAGTTCCATTTGACCAATCATATCGTGGAGCCATATAAGATATAGAGTTGGTTGTTATCTCTTTACCAAAGACCATATCCTTATAGAGTTGTGACTCGTGCTGGGTAACAGAGTCAGATGTCGGAAATGGCACACTTGTGTTTGCACCATACTGATCGATCCAAGAATCTGGCTTACCAACATACATATAATATGCTTTTCTCGAGTTTAGTACGTTTTCTACAAACGAGTTAATGATATCGATATAATGGTGGATTGTTAGGACTGCGGTCATTTAGTTATCCATAGTTTTTTATATTTATTGTAAAAATTAGATATTAAAGTAGACAGGTTGAGATTTCTGACCAACCACACGACTAGATACGGCAAACTTTCCAAATAATGACATACCAACAGGATGGACTAGATCCAAGACAATATTCTTATATGTATCTAGCATTCTAGGCACTGCTATCTCGTAAGAGAAGTCTTGGTAGTAATTACTATCCTGTAGATATATGGTGTCACTCAAGAATCCCTTATTATTTACGTAATATCCACGATCGATTCCGGTTGAATCTACAATAGCTATTCCAGATACAGCTACGTCATTTGTATTGCTTACTAGATAGACATATTCGTCAGGAACATAACCAGCTCCTGAGTCAGTAACTCTTACGGACGTAACAACACCATTTGCTGTACCAGCTTTAGCTTTAACAACAGCATCATATCCCCAGAATCCGCCTCTACCGTCTTTAATACCTAGTGAATATATTAAAGGTTCCGATACAGTAACTACTGGATCAAAAGCATAACCAGTTCCAGGATTTATGTTAGTAAGATAAGCTATTCTTCCTATCTCGACGTTTCTTACTTGTAAAGCATTATTAAGTGGTGTATCGAGATTAACTACACCTAAAGCTGCAGGAAATACACTTCCTCCAACATTCCAGTCAGTAAGACGAGTATCACTGACAACTTTAGCAGTAGTGTTACTAGTAGTACCTGTAATAGTTGCTCCTGGAATAAAATATCCAACAGGAGTAGTATCTGCATTCATGCTATACACATATAAAGATGTTGCATTAGAAGCCGAACTATTTAATACACCATTTGCAGTTATAGTAATCTTATTATGTTTATTTAATACAGTTACAGAAGATCCCGTAATATTACTTACAAATGTTGCTCTTGTGTGCGTGTCAGTACTATATAAATTAGGAGAATTTAAAGCTGTCTCGGATCCTGTAACATATAATAAGTTACCATCGCTTCTATAAACAATAAGCTTATTGTTTCCAGTTATACCTATAGAAGTATTTGTTAGCGCCTCACCAGTATACACTTCACCGCTGATATAACTAACATCAAGTACTATACTATTTCCAGTACCTTTTATGTTCTCATTTGTAGCAAAAGAGCCAGATGAGTTGCTAATAACCAAGTTATAACCGACGGAGTCTTGATCCAATTTTGTATAAAGTAAAGGTGTTATCGAGTCAGGATATATCTTTAGTATTTGTTTGTCGGCTATAGCTCCTATTGAGAAAGTAGCACCGCTACCAGATCCATTAGAAGGAACTACTGATACTGTAGCATTTATAGTATATCCAAATCCACCATCTATCAGTTCAAACGCAACTCTACCATTATTTTGAGTGACAGATGCTACAGTCGCTTGACCGTCTGATCCTGTTCCTCTAATATCTAGTATGTCACCTACATTATATCCAGCGCCACCGTTTAATATACTAATAGTTGTAAGAGACCCAAATACTTTAGGGCTATAATTATCAAACTCTATTATGCCAGGAGAATATATCTTTTCACCATAGTAAAAGTCACCCTGTATATCCGAGAGATAGAGAACATTAATCAGTTTACCCTTTATTCTCTTAGTAGAGAAAGAATCCACTACTGCAGTAGAACCAGAAGAACTTCTGATTACCTTTCCCTCTAAAGACTTTAAATTAGGATGGTCACCAACCTCGATATGTTTTGGTCTTACCCATGTTCCAGAAGAACTAGAAAATAAGTGATCTGCTGGGATATAAACATCAATATCCTCATTAAACATCATTCTAAATAAGAACTTATATGAGTTTTTTGTTCCCTTTGAGTTATACAGGTCGACTATATGCTTAATAAGCAAGCGTTTGTCTGCTAGCACATTCTCTGGGAGTCCATTAATATACTTGTTCTTAAAATGAGTCATAAACTGAGATAAGCTATTATCCACATCGCCTATATCTAATAATTGGCGTGAGTAATTTATAACTTGTCCTTCAGTCTCCATCCATTCATAGTATGCCTTTACAAATGCTATGAAGTTAGGACCTTCCGTCTTATAAAAAGATGGAAATTGTGATTCTACAAAGGGGGATATGAATCTTTCTATGCTCATATCTTAGCAACCAGATTAATATTAATTGTCGATGTGTCTATCTCAACAATATTATTAAAGACTCCACTTATATCGACATTTTCAGGTATGACAAAAACTTTTATACCTGGATTCTCTAAGAAACTAACAACATTTAAGTTCTGAACTGTAATTGTTCCTGTAGAATAGTCGATCGTGCCAACCTTTTTATATGATTGATTATTATTAGCAGATATCTGCTTTAGATATATGATTGGACTTTTATTAATTGTCTTATAAGTTGTAGAAGTAGTATCTCTGACAAAGGTATCATTATTTGGATTATAATCTGTTAATTGATACGTATTTCCATCTTCTGTTAAGAAGTTTGTACTAGTAACACTTCCTTGCTTAATAGCATTGTTAAATACGCTAGTTATTGTCTGATTTCCAATAAGTGTTGGAGTAATCTCTTTGTATAACTGGAAGTCAACGTATGATCCAACAATACTAGTATCCGAGGCATTTATATAGGATAAGAAGTCAGAGTATCTTAGTGTATTATTAAAAATCTGAAGATATTTTGTATTATATGTAGTGATAGAGTTGTTTATAATAGTCATTATCTGTGCAGGTGACAGTGTAGTGCTATTATAGTCAACTGTAGTGTTTATAGTTGGAACTACATATACATAATCTGGATTTACTATCTCGTTCTGAATATTAATAATTTTCTTTGTATTCAGGAATGTTATTAAATCTTGCTGTCTCTGACTCGATAGTGTGCTTCCGGAATATGTTGTAGGAGATATAAAAACAGTTCCGTACGTAGTGCTTCCAGGAACATCCTGACCACCATAAATGTGTACATCTTTAATATCTTGGAAATTATCAATTATAAGAGTCTTATAGTCATTAACAGTGACTGCTCTATCTTGTGTCTGATATGATCTAGGTGCTCTAAATCTTATAGACTCAATACTCTCTAGGTCTGATCCATCAGTTGATCCAGAAACAGTCTCTACAGTAGCTACGGCATGACACTGATTGAATGGACCAAGATCTTGATCTAGGAAGAAAGAATTAATACCTCCACCCTCAGTACCGTTCGTTACTCTATAAGTTATATTAATAAGTGAGGCATTTTCTGGATAATGACCAAATACATTATCACCAAATGCTATTTCATATAAACTATTAGCTGCTGCCTGTAAGAAGTAAACATTAGATGACGGTGTTAGGTCATATATCTTATCAGCTTTTGTATAATATACAGGATTTGTTCCTATATCTTTAACAACACTTACTAATATGCTGTCCGTGTCAACATTAAAATTTGACAGTAAAAATCTTTGGTTTTCTACAGTATAATCAGCATAAAAACTATCTGTAAAATATGTTCCCTCATATATTGCAACATTTGAGAATATATAGGTGTTAGATACCGAAGATACTACATAATTTGTATCAGTCGTATAGACATATGTTCCATTTGCATTATAACCAGAGAATGTAGTACCTGCAGGAATCTCAATTATTCCTGTTGAGTTATCATTTGACGTAACTGTTAAATTAACAAGGGCTCTGGGTGACTTTGAAGAGCCCGGAGTATAGTTAAGTTCCTTGGCATGACTAACTACTGAGTCACGAATCTGTGCGGTATCAAGGAAAGACTCACTAATGGCCATATTAAGATAGAAACTATTTAGATATGTGTTATAAGCTAAAACATCTAGTAAGACACTCATGTTAGAGCCATCAAAGTCATAGTCCTTGAAGTTTGTCTGGGACTTTAAGAAGGTCTTTAGGTTACCCTTGAGAGTGTCAAAGTCCAATGATGTTAGGTTTAGTGCGCTGTTGGCCATTTATCTTACTCTTCTAAGGACTACATTTATTGAAACTGGTGTATTTGTATTTATTAGAGAAAATACGACATTTACTATAAAGCTATTGTTATCGGTGGCTGGATAAACAGTTACATCTAGTAAATTGGCTCTAGGCTCATTATAACTAATAGTCTTTACTATACTCTCTTTGATAGAAGAAGCAGCAATCTGGTCAAGCGGCTCAAATAATGCCTTATTGACTGTAGACCCAACAAATGGTTGAAAGGGTCTCTCTCCAAGATTTGTTGATATAAGATTCATTATAGATCGTCTAACTGACGCCTCATTTGTGATCTTACCAAGTGCTCCGGTCATAGGATGCGAGTCAAAATTGACTAAAAAGTCACTAAACTGCTCGACTTTGCCGGTTAACTGTGTGAAATTATCTGCTCTAGTTGACATCTGAATTCCTATGATACATCTACAAATTTGTCTGATCCGGTAGCTATCGGATTATCGTGAGGGGTAGGACCACCATCAATAATGTCAGGAGACTGACCATCTGGGTCGGCATTATCACCAACCAATATAGCATATATTCCACCAATAGTTATATATGATTGAGAGTGGTGTAGTGCACCACCAACATCAGTATTATCATCGCCATCTACAGACCAAAGCTTACCATCTATCTTTACAAAGTTCTGTCCAGCTACTATCGTAGTAGCTCCACAAGCTCTAGCATCTCCATCTCTATGTGCAAAAGCCATTTTATGCCTTTACGAAACTTACAGCAGCTGCGGTTATTGTAATGCCAGCCTGATTAATTACTATTGTATTAGTTCCTACTTTAAGTGTTATAGATGAAAGACTCTCTAGCTTTAACTCATCTAAAGACCATAAGTGTATTTTTCCAACATCAGAACTTATGTCTATATTTCCAGCTTGAATATTTACTCCATAGTCACCACCAGAAACTATTACTCCCCCGTGCCCGCCCACGTGTTCAATTATATCACCCTTGATATTAGTGTGTATACTTCCACTATGGTCTGTTATAACATTACCGGATGTTATATGATGTTTGTCACCATCCGATGTGTGTTGTACACTTGATCCACCAGAAGACTCTATCTTATGTCCAGATGTAGCCGAATACTTGTTGCCGCCGTGTTCTTCATGATGGTCCCCACCAACATTATGTCTATGGTTTCCAGCCACATTTACGTCAGAGTGTCCACCAACAACATGGCTATGTCCATCTGCCATATTATGGAACACTTTACCTAAAGCGGCCTTTACTTCTCTTCCTAAACCACCGTCTGGACTATTCGAGACTTCAGTGTGACTACCATCAGAGAAGAACTTTCTAAATGCTTCATATCCTGGAGTATGATCTTCATAATAACCACTTCCATCCGGATTCACAGTTGCTTTGGCAAATGGATACTCCGGAGTTACTTGAGAATCTGGATACTTTTTGTTATTAACGTCTGCCATTTATATTCTCTATGATATAAGTTGTAAGTTTTGGAACAAGTTTGATCCTATCACTGTAGTCATAGTAGTAGATGTATTTCCACCAACCGTATTGATAGCACCATTCGATAGTGGAATCGATATACTAGAAGATGAACCAGGATTTAATGCTTGTATAAGAGCTATAACAGCTAAGGCTGCTTCTAGAATCTCAAGATCTTGATCCAAGTCAGACTTTTTATACATTCCATCCATGGATGACTTCTTAGCAGCTAGTAGAGCTTGGCTAACAGTAAATCCTGTCATTGCTGTAGCAAATCCACCGCTAAGTGCTGAGATTGGAAGTCTTCCTGATACTAGTTTATTAACACTAGTTCCTAAGAATCCAAGAAGTTGTGGTGCCATACTAAGTATAGACCCAAGACCCACACCATGTCCAAGTATACTCGATAGACCCATATCTTGTATAGATGATCCCATAGAATTCATGAGTGTAGCTAATGCTAGTCCAGCAGCAGCACCTGTAAGACCGGCAGCTAGTATATTATTAAGACCCGTATGAGCTGTGTCTGAGTGCTTAAATGTTATTTCTTGCTCAGCAGATGTCCAGTTGGGCTCACCATTTCTTAGAGTATATACTTCAATATTAAAGTCGTTTGGATTCTTCCACACAATATAACCTGGCCATGGATCAATTCCTGCTGCGTAGTATTGTTTTATATAACCGCTTGGAGGAGTAGAAACTATCTGTTGATCTGGTGGCTTTGGAGAAGTTGATGTTGGAACACTAGCAGCTGGTTTTTGTGGAGCGCTAGGTCTACCATTATTAGCTGCAGATGCAACTAGCATTCCAGTCATAGCACCCATTATTATTGCTTTAGCTCCATCAGGGAATGTTCCTTCTGGGAGAATTCCCATAGATCCAAGCGCGCTACTAAGCATAGACGTTACAGGACCTATTCCAGCTAGAGCTGCAAGAGAAGATATTCCACCAAGAAAAGATCCTTGCATTAGTGATCTAACTCCCGCAGGACTACTAACAGATAACATCTTTGCAACAGGTATTAACCCAGCGACTGCTCCTTTGACAGTGGCAGATGCTGAGCTTGGATCAACATTAGTTATGTGGTCAAGAACACCACCCTTATCTTTTGGATCAACCGATGCAGTAGTGGGAGCATCAGAGTTATGTAGTTTTGACTTTACCTCATCTGTCATCGTTGTGCCTTTAGTATTAGGCGTAGATGGATCAGGTCCCTTACCAGTCTCATAGAGTTTCTTAGTAAGCGCAATAGCTGCTGCAACACCGCCAGCAGCAAGTATTCCATAAGCTATTTTATCGAGAGGAGCTGAAGACTGAGAATAAGATGGTATACTTCCGCCCTTATTATGGTCGATCGATATAACACCGTCTTGAACTGGTCCACCGTCGGGGTCTCCACTCTTTCCAAGACTTCCTAATAGCATAGGATACTGTTGCGCTGGATCGGCATACATACCAATGACGTTTGATCCAGGTAATAGTCCTAGAGGTGATGTCCCTATTCTTCCAATGGCTGCACTAGTTATCGGCTGTATTGGAAGCGCCCATGGTAGAGTGTCGTCGGGGAAACTACCGACATCATCGTGTCTTCCAAATATTCTCACACGCACGCGACCAGACTTATGTGGGTCATCCATGACGTTAACTACTTTAGCTATAAAGAAACTAAACTCACTCATGCACCATTCTCCAGATTACCCTTAATGCACTCAACTATACATGTATATCTAGGATTCTCGCTAGCTAAACCAATATCGTGATGTATTCTCGATATCAAGAACTTTCCAGACATCTGCTTATCATTATCTTTATTATCTGTAGTACTAGATCTCGTCGGTATATTTAACGTGATCACTGCACCTGGTACCAATTGAAAATCACCATATGTTCTAAACTTTAGCGAATTTTGTGCAAGTGCTGATAGATATGCAGACTTATCATGTATAGTCTCAGCTATATGTGTATTAGCTCTACTATGATTATCTTGTAATACTATTTTTTGCTTAACATTCTTTGCAGCATCTACAAACTTAGATTTAGCATCGCTTGTTAGCATATTTCCAGTACCGCCAGATGAATAGTCGGTAGTATTAGTCTCTACTCTCTTTTTAGAATATTGTTGTGTTGATAGATCATATGTTATGACATCAGAAGCCGCACCCTTTAATAAATCAAGAGCACTAAAATGCGCTGGTATCTCGAGAGCAAGTATCTGGTTATCAGTCTGCGCAGTTATATCATTGTTTAAAGCATCTGACTGCTGGAAAGTCTTTACAGAAGATCCTTTAAATAATTGCTCGATTGTAGATAACTTATAAGCCATCTTACCACCGCTTCTAGTCTCAAAGAACACAAAGAATGAAGACTTATTTTGTGCTGACACAGCTCTTTGTCTTATAATAGCAATTGCATCATGTGCAGACATGCCACCGTGTAGGTATATGTGTTGGTTTCCTTGTGTATCCTCTACCATAACTTCTTTATCGCTATGCAGTAGATCCTTAACTATCTGCTTAGTTAAGTTTGATATCTGTGTATCAGCAGACTTAATTGTATAGTTAAGGTGTCCATGTATCACTTCATCTGACACCATCTTTATAGTGTAGATCTTTGACTTCATAGAAGCAGTCACACCGGTAGTGTTGTGGTTATGTATAACTGTGAAGTTGTATGTCTGTTCATCGCCACCAGGGACTTGAATTGAAAGATTTACTTCCTCACCGCCAACAAGTTTAATAACACCTATCTGATCGTCAGTGTCTACTACATCAATATAACATACAATACCTGGAGTAAATATACTCTCATATATGTGCATACTACTAAACGACGTCGTTAGGTCTAAAGTACCTCCCGACGCCTTTATAGTTAGACTGTTTACTACTAGATCACCAGGATTACTCATAATAGCTTCGTTAATGCCTTAGAAACTTGCATAGAATATGTTCTATCGAGCACTTTTATGCTCTTTTTTGACTCGTTTGCGGCTCTCTCCATATCATATAACATAAGTGGATCCCAATATCTCTCTTCACCTGAGATAATATTATTTGCTATTGAGACTACTGATGTAAATACGACATTTGCGGCACTCTCTGTACCATAAATGTAACTTGAGCCGCTTGGTGTGTTATAAATGTGTCCAAAAACATGATTTACTGTTACATATGATGAATTTGACTGTAAAACTTGAGCTTTTCCGACAGTATTTGCATCAAAATTGATAAAAACTATCTCGTCTACAATAAATTGAGCATCTGTATTAACAGAATAACTAACAATCGCGTTAGTTTTTAGTTGCCAGTCAACTTTATTTCTAATGTATCCATTTATCACATCACTTTGAGTGTATGTTGGTTGCCAATACCTATGGCTAGTAGGAAGAGCATTATAGTCAGAAATACTAATAGTTTCACCATTGTACCAGTTATTAATATAGCTATGTACTTTATTTTGCAGTAGTGTTATATTATTTGTAGTAATAAGATTGTATTTCTTGACTAAGTAAGCAAAAAAAACATCATCTGACATATACCACTCATAATAAGGATCAATTATCTGATTTGAGAGGTATAATAGCCAATCCATAAACTCATCGTTATAGTAAAAGTCAGCTATTTGGTCTGGTCTCTCAAAGTTTCTTATATCGTATTTGTACCATACGTACGGATTATTAAAAACATTATCTGTTATCTTTGCACGCTCGACAATGTTAACTGCGGCGTTATTTGCATATGATATTAATGGGAATTTAGCGAAATATTTCTCAGCCATTATACGTGTCCGCCAGGTCTAATATCTTGTGCTTGATTTACAGGTATTCCTCCAACTGGAGAAGTACCTGCTCCTGTAATATCACTTCTTGAGAACCACTCGATCTCTTGTAGATTAACACTGAGTATCACCTGAGTAGGAGCACCAGAGTCATTGAAGAATGAAGGGCCACTTGGCGCAAAGTTTATAGATAGATCCTTAACAACGCAGTACTTAAAGTCATATAGATAACCGCTTGGATATATCGTAATCTTAGCCATATTAGGATATGTAAGAAGTGTCCCACCTACATTTGACTTTATATCAGGTAACATATTTGACTTAAACTGTTGAATAATATTATTCAGTGTCTCAGTCTCAGACTTATTTCTTGGAGCAAGTGTCCACTCAAATGTATGTGACTTAAATGCTGGACTCTGATACAGCATAGTCATAAATGGATTTTGAGCTACTCCAAATAATGAACCTAATTGTCCTGCAGTAGATTTATCTTGACCTATAAAATTAGCTCCTTTAGCTAAAGCATCAGTTGCTAATCCGGCCCCCGCACCTGATACAGTTTTTGCAATTGTTGAGCCAGCTTGTGATAAACTACCTTGAATATCACTTGAAGAATACTGCGCATTCTTATTTGAATTTAAGAAAGATTCAATTGCAGCTCCAGTAGCTGGATTTGTACTATCAACCGTCTGCCAATTTGCGCTAGTTTGATCTCTTAGATTATTAGGAATTGGTAATTGTATTCCACTAGTAGCTACTAATTTAGCCCTATCATAGATAGATCTTCTCTGATATTCCTGAAATTGAATGTCTATATAGTAGTTTCTACCTATACCTGGATTTACTAGATCGTGAGGAAATGTAGTATTTGTACCAGCACCAGCTACTTGATTGGCAACAACATTAGGATCATTAGAATTCCTTAAAAGGCTTTGGGCAAATTGTTGGATAGAACCTGGATCCATTTAAGATTACCTTATAAATAGTGTTTGATAGTTTATTTATAGGCAAATTGGTCAATCTTATGAAGACACACAAGGGATACTTTAAGCCTAAACATCCCGAAAAGTATAAGGGTGATCCGGCTAACATCATTTATAGATCTAGCTGGGAACTAAAGCTGATGATGTACTTGGATAGTCATAAAGACATTATTCAATGGTCTTCTGAGGAATTCTGTATACCGTATAGGTCTCCCGTGGACGGGCGTATACACAGGTATTTTCCAGACTTCTATGTAAAAAAGAAGAATGCTGATGGTAAGATTGAGGTTGCAGTCATTGAAGTCAAGCCATCATCCCAGACAGTACCTCCAGTTGTACAAAAGAAAGCAACTAAGAGATACATAAATGAGGTCTATACCTGGGGAATAAATAATGCTAAATGGGAAGCAGCCAGAGCATTCTGTGAAGACAGAAACTGGAGTTTTCATATATTTACCGAGAGAGAGTTAAACATAAACTTCTAATGGCAAGTTATTTCACACAAATTGCAACTGGTGGATCTGATGCGGGTATAACACCTAATCAGACGCAGGATGCCCGTGACTGGTATAGAGACTCAGCGAGTCAACTCTCATCACAAAATGTAAATCCAAATCGTGCATTTACTGATAAAGAAAATGTAGTCAATAAGATTGATATTAAGTCTATCGGCAAAATGTATATGTTCTTCTACGATCCTAAGCATAAAGATAGTCTTCCATTCTATGATACGTTTCCACTAGTGTTTCCAATTGGATTTAAGTCTGATGGATTCCTTGGAATTAATCTACACTATCTACCTCCAATGTTGAGGGCGAAATTAATGGATGCACTTTATCAGACGTCAAATAACAAAAAGTATGATGATACAACCAAGTTAAGAATATCCTATGAGATCCTACAGAGTTCATCAAAGTTTAAATACTTTGCACCTTGTCTGAAGCATTATCTCTGGGATCATGTGCAAGGCAATAAATACCTATATGTTCAACCCAAGAATTGGGATACCGCTTTAATGTTGCCGCTACAAAGATTTAGAAAAGCTAATGCAGCGACAGTTCATAAAGACTCACTCAGTAAGGTAAGATAATGGCATTTAACATATCATCATTTAGTTCTAATATAGGAGCATATGGCGTACTTCCTAATAGTAAGTTCTATGTTATGATGCCACCATCTGGAGTGTTGATGGGTACCCTGCAAAATACTGCAGAATTAAATGGTGAAGGTATTGATACGACCGGTTTAACAAGACTTATGCAATTTAGAGCTGAGCAAGTAAGAATTCCTGGTCTAGTCTTACAGACTAATGATGTGAGAAGATATGGTCTTGGTGTAAATGAGAAGATGCCCCATAATGCTCAATTTAATGACACTAGCATAACATTTATAGCTGACAAGAATAGCTCAATATATCGATACATGTATGTATGGATGACCTCAATTGTCGACTTTGCAGGAACTACTACTAATCTAGGAAACCCTGTATTTACAGCAGAGTATAAAGACAATTATGTGACAGACATAGATATTTTTGTCTTTGACCAAGAAGGATTCTTATCAAAGAAGGTTACGCTGTATGATGCTTATCCTAACGCACTAAATGATATAAGTCTCGACTGGGGTAATCGAAACTCACTAATGAAGATCACGGTTGGATTTACATTTAAGAATTGGAAAGTTGATTCTGCTAATATTACCGGTGGTGGCGGTATGATAACGCTAGATACACTGTTAAGAGTCGCGCAGAATCCTACTAGTGCCGCATATGTTGTAGGCGACGCGATAGAGAATTGGATATTAAGATAAAACTGAATTTTAGATATTGGAGTATACTATGTTACCTAAGACATCTCACCCACAATTTCAAGTTGCTATACCTAGCTCAAATCAGAAATTGACCTTTAGACCATTTCTGGTAAAAGAAGAGAAACTTCTCTTGATGGCCAAGGATAGTGAGGATGAAGGTGATATCTTACAGGCGATAAAGCAGATCGTTAATAACTGCTGCATGGACGAGTTTGATGTCAACTCACTATCACTTTTTGACCTAGAATATTTATTCATCCAAATCAGGGCAAACTCAGTTAATGACACTGTAACTGTATCCTACAAGGATAAAGAGGATGATAAGATATATGACTTTGAAATTGATCTTAAAAAAGTAGAGGTCATATTTCCAGAGAATATCAAGAATGTCATTAAGATTACCAAGACTGCTGGAATACAATTAAAGTATCCTAAGGTAACTCTATATGATGATAAAGATTTCCTTAACTCAGGTAACGAGGCATTCTTCCAATTAATCGTCAGATGTGTCGACAAGATCTATGATGGTGACGAGATCTATGACTGCTCACAATATACTCTACAAGAAATTGCAGATTATCTAGAGGATCTTGACATCAAGACCTTTGAGCAGGTCAGAGAATTTATGGCAAATCAGCCAAAACTATCATACGTAATTAAGTATAAGAACTCCCTTGGAAATGACCGAGAGATTGAACTGACAACGTTATCTGATTTTTTTACGCTGCGCTGAACCATAACAACTTAGAGAACTACTATACTACAGTATTCTCACTGGCTCAGCACCATAAATACACAATGACTGAAGTAGAGAATCTTATACCATTTGAGCGTGACCTCTACGTAGAGATGATAATGCGACACCTGAAAGAGGTCGAAGAACAGAGGAAACACGCGAATGGCTAAATTTGCAAAATCAGATGATCAAAACACTGATCCTGCTCCAGTTGCACCAGCACCTGCACCAGCACCTGCACCAGCACCTGCACCTGCTCCTGCAGTTACGGTAATTGACGTGAATAACAACAATAATCAGAATTCTTCTATTATGGCGCAGCAGACAGTCCAGATGGCTTCTGTTCAGGCGACTGCACAGGCGCAGGCATCAGTGGGTCTAGCGCAGACATCTATCGATAAAGAGATTGTAGATGAACAGATAAAGCAAGAAGAAGAGCATTGGGTAAAAGCATACTGGCGCCCTGCAATGGGATGGTTGTATATGGTAATATGTTTTATGGACTTCATAGGATTCCCACTAACCACGATGTTTTTACCAGTAATATTTAAGGGACTAGGTGTACAATTTACCTATGCTCCATGGCAGAGCTTAACATTATCTAATGGTGGATTAATTCACTTAGCATTTGGTGCAATTCTTGGTGTCACAAGCTTCATGCGTGGACAAGAGAAGTTAGCTAAGATAAATGGCCAGTAAAAATCAAAATGTTGTTAATTGGCTAGGACGTAAATACACCTTAAACGAAGAAGGTGACGTAATAGACGAGTTGAATACCAAGATAGGCGGCAAGATGGCCGACACTATCAAGGAGCAACTGTCTATGCAGCAAGCCGAGGCTCAAGAGACCAAAGCAAATAAGAAGCTTCCAAAGCCACCTGAAGTAGAGGATGCAGTAGACGCTGAGAAGGTATCTGACACTTCTAGTAGCGATGAGCCGAAGACTCCAAAAAAAAGAGGTATATTTGGTAGAGCTGCTAGAAAGTTTGGTCGTAATCTTTTTGCCGCAATGTTTCCAAAGCTATCTGTATTTTTACAGGAGTTAAAGGATGAAGAAGACGAGAATAGAAGGACTAGCCAAAACTTAGACACACACATGCAGTATGTGTCTGAGCAGTTAAATGAGACTAATAATCTACTAATGCAACTAAACCTAGAGATGACCAAAATGCTTGGTCTTCTCGGCCAAATCATCTCTAAGGGTGGTTCTGGTGGTCAGGGAGGTGGTAGTTTTGGTAAGAGTCTAGTCGGTGGACTACTCGGTGGTATACTAGGTGTAGGTGCAGCAGAAGCAATCCCATACGCACTAAAGTGGTTATCGGGTGATACTAAAGAGAAGTCAGTTCCAGTCTCAGATAACTTAACACCGGCCCCACCAGCACCTGAAGAGAATATCAGTGCAAACGACTCAATAACTCCAGATATTGTTTTACCTACACAAGCAGCTGACGCTACTAAAGTAAGCCCTTCTATACAGACTGTCTCGGATACAGGAAGTAATTTATCTGAGAGAACTATGGCGGCCACTCGTGAGTTCGAGACTGGCTCTGCTAACATGATAACTGCATATAATAATATGTCATCAGAGCAGCAGGCTAAAGCCGGGGATCTCGGAGAGAATCTAAACACTTATAAGACTAGTGTAGCACAAAAGTATGGTGTCAAGGACTTTGCAGTAAGGTCAGCCGACTATGTAGCTCAAGAGGGAGAACTAACTCCTAAGTTCCAGATTAAAGATAACAATGATGCTAATATCGTAAATCCAGAAATTAAAAAACTTGGTAAAAAAGAAGACTCTGCTAGTGACAAGAATGTCGACATTAATGCAGACAGAATATCATTTAATGCTGATGGTATGTTGTTTAAGCAGTCTGGTATAACTGAGAGTGATAATCAAGGTTATGGTGGTAATAAATCATCTCTTGGTCCAGGTCCTAGTGGCAATAACGGCGGCGGTGGACTAGGTAACTTTATGCCTCCTCCCCCAGAGTTGGCGACCGTAAAATCTAAGACTGGAGCATCTGCAAAAGTAGCAGCCCAGTATAAAGACAGATTCCAAGGACTCGTAGACTATCTAGACCAATATAATCCTGGTTATATCAAGGCACTAGGCGGCTACGAAGCCAGAATGAACGTAAATGATGGTACTAAAGTAAGTGCCCACGCGTACGGGGCAGCTCTAGACATTAATCCCGCTGAGAATCCAAACGGATCTACAAAGTCTACGCTTCCTCCTGGAATAGCAATGGTGGCGCGCTCTTTTGGCCTTGGATGGGGAATGTTATGGAATAGTAATAAAGATCCTATGCACTTCTCTGCTATGCCTAGAGAGGGTGGATCTGGGGATATGTTTGTTCCATCATCTAGTATGACTCCATCGGCTACATCTGCTGATAGTTCTTCTGGTAGTTTTGTAATGAGTGCTCCATCTAAAGGATCTACTCTATCGACTGTGTCGTCGTCTAGCATGAGCACAACTGCTCCTAGCTCGGCTCCTGTTCCTACTATAGTATCTGCTACTTCTTCTCCTCCAGATCCAAACTATCAGGCAGCTATTCCTGCAAAGTTAAAGAATCCTAACATAGCAGGAAATGTTGAGCCTGACGATGCTCACATATTATATAAAGAACTATTTGGACCTGCAATAAATCTCTCATATTCTAATCATGATGAAGTAAGATAATGGATAATCTAAAAACACAGTCAGAGAATGAGTCATTAAGTGATGTGAGTACTGCGCTAAGCTCATTAGACGCAGCGCTGAATACTGTTAATGAGAAGTATAACCAAGCATTCCAAGAGAGCAGAAGAACTATAACTAGAGCAGATGACCGTGCTCAAGAATACGGTGCTGCATTTAGAATCATGAATGAGACTCTTCGTGTTATAGTTAGTAAGCAGTCTATGGCTGTTAACATACTTCAAAATGGCGTAAGAGAGGAAGCAGGTGGTGGTGACTCATTACTAAACTTGCTTGGGAAGAAGTTACGCAATAAGCTCGCAAAGATGGCTGAGCAGAGAGCAGAAGAGAATGCTGCTAAGAAGATCTTGAAAGAGACTGAGAGAAGAATAGAGGCAGAGGCTAAATCTATCAAGAGCGAAGCTGAGTCAAAGGCTCTCAAGGCAGAGCGCGATGCTGCAAAGGCAGAGGCTAAAGCAGCTAAGGCAGAGATTGATGCAGAGAAGGCGATCGCCGATGCACAAAAGTCAAGAGCTGAAGCAGAAGCTGCAGGCAAAGAATCTCGACAGGCTGCAAAGGAAGAGAGACAAGCTCAGACTAGAATTACTAAGGCTGCTGAGGAGAGAGCACGCGCAGAGGAAGCAAAGAGAGAAGCTCGCATAGCAAGATCAGAGCAGAGAGCAATCGACACTGTAGCAGAAGAGACTGCTGCAAAGGCAGAGGCGCTACGACTTTCTCGTAAGTTAAATGGAGCTAAGCAGACACTAGCTGATGCAGAGAAGATTATAGGTAAGCCAGTAGTTACACCTGAGCTTATAGCATCTGGTGCAATCGAGCATACTACCGGTGGTGGTTGGGTAGTCAAGGGTGGAATTACTGCCGAGCAGGAAGCTGCACTAAAAGATATTGGTGTGACTAGCACTAAAAAAGGTGCATTCTTATCTAGACAAACTGTAGAGAGAGTATTACAGGCAAAGTCCAGACAAGAAGTCATGGCCAAACTAGATAAGACACTTTTAACTATTTTAGTTAAAAAACAAGTTGCTAAAGCAGCTAGTCTTGCTATGCCTGTCGGAATTGGTGCATTATTTGGAGTAGCTTTTGGTCTAGAGCGACTTAATAAATGGGATTTTACTGGATTCTTTGCTAATGTTATTAGTGGAGGTGCAGCAGTGTTGCCTTACATAGGAACACTTGCCTCACTAGCAATTGATGCTGGAGAAGCTGCTAGAGAGATCTACATGGATATGTTCGGAGGAACAGATCCTTTAACAGATCCCGACTATGATACAAAGATAGAGATATTCAAGGAATATTTCTTAAAAGAGTTTGAAGAGTTTAAGACTCTGGCTAAACAGTCATTTGATAAGGCAAATAAAGGTTATAAGGCAGTCGAGGAATGGGAAAAGTCAGACGAGGCTAAGAAGCTTAGACGAGCTAGCGCAGCAAGTAAAGGTCAAACAAATGTCTACTATAACGACATGCGTGACTTTATATACAATAACGCATTAGATGAGAAGATAAACAAAGAGAGAGCTGCACAACTAAAAGAACGCTTAAAGAAAACAGCAGGTCAGCGCCTACTAGAAGACATTAGAAGCTTTTTACCAGACTTTAGTGGTGAAGGAACTTTACTCGACACTATAACTAAAGGTTTCAGAGACGGTGGTATATCAGATGGTCCTGAGGAAGGATACCCTGTAACTCTACACGGTCGTGAACTTATAATACCACTATCTGCTAGCGAGAGCGAGAGACTAACAAGCCTGAACTTTAATGCTAAAAACATTGAGTTCAACGCTAAGTCATTCATATTCGACTATGGTGAGGGAAGCTCTGAGAAGACTTATGTTGTTGGCTCTAGTAGTGAGGGTGTAGTCTCGGGTGGAGCAACTGCTTCATTTAGTAACCCATTCTCTGGTATATCTAGTAGTCTAAACATGTCAGGGTCTAGTAATTTATCTGGCCTCACGGGCGGGTCCGTGGGAGCAAGTTATGGTAACCCAACACTGGACACAAATGTCAAGAGCACACCATTTAATGGAAGCCAGGGTGAGTGGTACAATAAAATGTATAACTCAGTGCTGGCTGCTGCAAAAGCTAAGGGTCTACCAAATCCTGAGATCATAGCACAGCTTGGCGCCGCACAGAGCGCGCAGGAGACTGGTTATGGCCGACACATGGTGGGCAACAACGCCTTTGGAATAAAGGGTCAGGGCACCGCTGGAAGTGTCTCAGCCATGACCAATGAGTTCTCAGGTGGTGGATATATGAGGATGTCACAAAGCTTTGCTGCTTATAATAATCTTGAGGAGTCTGCTGAAGGATATGTGGACTTTATTACCAAGAATAACAGATATGCCGGCGTATTAAATGCCAAGTCATTTGCTGAGGCTGCAACTGCTATAGCTGCAGCTGGATACGCTACAGATCCTTCATACGCCCAGAGCATCTATAATATAGGCAATAAGTCATCTACCCTAGTAGCTTCTAATAAGAATGATGGTAATATCATGGGAAGCGCTGCAGTTGTGACAGCAGCATATGAGCAGAGTAAGAAGAATGCGGCTCTTCCTATAATTCTACAGAATTCTAGTGGAGCTAAAGCTGACACAGACACTGTAGCATTTATTCCAGGTAAAGACTACCCATTAGCTTACAGACTAAAAGAGTCTGCTGGACTACAGCAATAAAAAAAGGGGAGCCGAAGCTCCCCAGTGTCCTAGGTGTTAAAGGAACAAATCACCTAGCTAAGCTCTTAAAGAACTCCAAGCCATCATCGTCATCGTCATCTGCGATAGGAGCAGGTGCGGACTTAAATGCTGGAGCAGACGTCTCTGGCGCATCATAGTCATCACCGAGAGAAGGTGCAGCCTTAGCGCGAGCAGCTGCTGGAGTCATACCGAGTGTCGAGTCGTCACGACCAAGCACCTTGTTTAACTTAGCCTTGAGCTCATCATAAGACTTGAAGTTCTTGGGGTCAAGAAACTCTTGAAGAGAGTGTTCCTGCTTCCAGATTGACTCCATCTCACTATCTTCAGCAAGAGGACCTGGCTTAGCAAACTCTGACTTATCGTAGTTACGATATCCCTCGACATTACGAATCTTAAGCTTGAAGTTAGCACCAGCCCATAAGTCAAATGGGTTCATAGCGTCTTCATCGGCAAACTCTGGGTTCATTGCCTCGTTGAGCTTATCAAAGATCTTCTTACCATACTTGAACAAGAACACCTTGCCTTCATTCTCTGGGTTCTGTTGGTCAGTGATGACATAAACGTTAGAGATAAAGTTGAGCTTACGCTTCTGTGCGCGAGCTATCTCTTTGTCTGAGTCGAGGCCTGAGTTCCAGAGTTGAGAATTAAGTTCACCAACTGGGTCTTGTTTGCCGAGTGTTGTGAGGGAATTCTCGATGTACCATGAACCGGTTGGACCCTTAAAGCCGTGCTCGAAGAGGCGAACGAATGGCATATCCTCGCCCTGAGGAGGCGGGAGGAAGCGGACGACAGCATAACCGTTACCTGCCTTATCTACGTTGGGGTACCAGAAGCGATCATCTTTGCGGTTCTCTGTTTTACCGCCAGAGTTAAGCTTTGTAAGCTCTGCTGTGAGACGCTCAAGTGACGACTTACCAGAATTTGATTTAAGTTGACTAAAGTCCATATGTATTCTCCGTATTAATAATATTGATCGTATTTTACTATTTGAGCCGTATAGCGCTCAAACTTATTTATCTTTCCTGGAGTCGAGATATTTAATATAGAGACCACGCTCACGCCCGTAAGCCTCGATCTCCCAAGGAAGGAACCAGTAGTCTAGCTTGTCGCGATTATAGACCTTTCCATTAAAGCGACTCTTTGAACCACAGGAGTAGTCAAACAGTTCGTTCTTAGCGAACTGCTTAAGGTGAACCATCTCGTGCGCTAGTAGCTGCAGTAGGTCTTCAGCCTTTAGTGATGGCCTAACTACTATCTCAAACATGCGAGGTGATTTGCTGTTATCCATCCAATCGCAGTAACCATCTATGCCTTTAGACAGATGCTTCTTAGATAGAATAATCTTTAGCTCTACACAAGAGCTAAGTTTATCAGAGAGCAGATACCCGGCAAAGGTCTCAACGGCCTTGCGGATATCTTTCTTTTTAAGATGCTTAGCCTTACCCTTGATCTCTATCAACATGCATATCTCCTACATTCTTAATGTAGCACACAATTAGAGATATGTACACTAAAAAGGTAGGCTAACAGTTGACTTTTTCATAAAGTTAAGCTCCTCGGCCTCCATGAGTATCTTTGACTTGAAGACTGGATCCTTTTTAATGACAGAGGCGACATACTCTACCTCGACGTTGTTCTTCTCACACCAGAACACTACCGCGTCTATGTACTCGACATTAGTCTTGCGTCTCATGGTATCAATATCATCCATGAACTTTGCTAGATCGAAATTTACCTTCATGTCATTCCTTTAAATTTTGGTGGGGCCACCAGGACTCGAACCTGGAACCAGACCGTGTATTTGGTGGACCGAGTAGGATTCGAACCTACGATCGCACTGTTATGAGCAGTGAGCCTTACCGCTTGGCTATCAGTCCATTAATCTAAAACATTCTCTTTTGCTTCTTTAAGCATCTTTGCCTTTAAACTCTTTTTACTGGCAAAGAGGTTATAAAAATACTCGAGAGTTGTCGGTGAATTCTTATAACGCTTAGTAGAAGATATAGCACTCTGATAAGACATCATTTTTTGAGTATTTTGAAAATACTTAAAGACTATCTTCTCGTTTGTATGGAACTTAATAAAAGCTAGTGTGTCGTCTTCTTTAAATGACAAGCTTTCATTTTTCATATGAAAACTCCAACCAACAAATCTAGGCCACTTTGCTATATTAACAGTTCCAGGTATTACTACTGTGTTATCAATAAAGTCATTGGATGATAGATGAGCTTGCATTACACTGATTTGTAAGTCGTCTAACTCTGTTAAGAATAGATATCTATCATTTAAAATAACTAGTCTATCTTCCATAGATCTGATACGTACAAACTTATCAAACATAAATTGATCATAGTAGTGTGTACGCAAAAGTCCATTTTCTAGATATAAGTCATAATCAAATGGAGCATTAAGAGAGAATAGGTTATTAGTATAATCTCTAAATGCAGGGCAGCGATGATAATCCATTCCTTTATTCTTATCAAGAATATGACTAACAGGAACTGGAGGTTTTGCTCTAATTCCTATAGCCTCTGATACTATTCCATTATAATCGTCAGTACCAGGACCAACGTGATCATTTAATATGTTTTTAGTCCAGTAAACTGTTATCATTAGTAATCTGTAGTTTCTAGGTGTGTACGAAAGAACTTCTTTAGCTCTTTTTGAAAGAACTCAGGAGACATTGTTGCGTATGTGTCATAGAGTTTTTCAACATAGTATCTTGTAATATTAGGCTTGTGACCTTTGGCATAGACGGTATACCCATTTCCTTCTAGAATCTCTATGAGATCTTCGTCTGATCTACCATTTTCAATAACGTCATATCCACGACTCTCTAGCTCATCTATGAGTTCCCAGTCATGGATTTCGTCTAGATCAAAATCAACATCAGTAGTAATAGTCGGCATAACTATCTCCTAGAATTTGGTAGGGGTGGAGGGATTCGAACCCCCTCGAGAACGCTAATCTGGCGCTGAAAGGCTTATAAGGCCTCCCTGTGTACCAACACCCACCCCCAATATTATTTAACCATAATATCGTCACCAATGACTACTGCATCGAGGTCAGAGTCATTAAACAAGGTCTTAGCATCTTCCATATAGCCAGCAATAGGCTTACCATCGACGTTCAAGCTTGTATTGAGTAGCATAGGAATACCAGTCTTCTCACGGAACTTATCGATGATGGAATGATAGACAGAGTACTGTGCATCCTCATTGACTGTCTGGATACGGCAGGTCTTGTCAACATGTTGAATTGAAGGGAAGTCATCGCTGAGGCAATTGACGACATGGAGCATGTAAGGTGACTCGTAGTCGACGTCGAAGTGCTGTCCAGCATATTTTGCGAGCACAGATGCTCCAAAAGGCCGATATGGTTCACGCTTCTTTACCTTTGTATTAATGATGTCTTTACCATCCTTAATAGATGGATCCATCAAGATAGAGCGATTACCGAGTGCACGTGGACCAACCTCACCGTTACCCTGATACCAACCAACGATCTTACCTTGTGCGAGAAGCTCAGCAGTCTTGTCGATCGTAGCAGCAGATGGAGTAGAAGCAGGAGCCTCATCTGACTGCCAGTAAGGGAAGTTAGAGTTATCGAATAGATCCTGTTGGAATAGCTGGCGAAGGAACTCTACGCCGCCAAGCGACAGACCACCATCGTAGCAGTGAGGAGGAATATGAGAGTTAGGGAATGCTTCCTTGATCTTAGTGTTGATAACAGTGTTCTGTGCAGTTCCGCCAGAATACGTGATAACCTCATCGCGCTTAGCAAACTGACGGAAGTATTGTGGCATCTTCTCTTCACCAAACACGTGCAAGAGATAAGCTAGATTGACTAGCTGCTGTTGCTCGCTTGGTAGTGGATCAATATATCCTTGAAGCTGCTTAGAGATCTCAATGAAGTGATTGAGATTACGAAGGCCAAGATACTTAGAGAGGTTCATAGCATCAAATGACAGCTGGTCAGGAACCTGGTGATATGACTTAAGTGCCATGACCTTACCAGAGATATCGAGAACCATTCCCTTCATGCCATACTGCTGGCCGATCTGCTCAAGAATAACAGAGATGCCTAGGTTCTGAGAGCGATCGATGAAGTCGACAAGATCGTTGTCTTGGAACACAGCAGTGTTGCGCGCGTGATCACCTAGACCATCGACAACAAAGTGAGTGCGCACGTCTTGAACGTTCACGAGTGGCCAGCAGCTCATCATATGAGCGTAGTGGTGATCGATCTTAAATACTTGGCAGTTGAACTGTGCCCAGAAAGGATTTTTAGTCTTATCAATCGTGTAGTACAGCTCGTTAAGAGCAATATCACGATCTAACTTGTGATGGGCATTATCGTTTACTAGAGCGATGCCGTTGAGATCGTTAAAGTCAATACCCCAGATACGCTGAGCTTCTTTAAGTAAGAACTCCATCTGGTCGCCCTCGACATGGCCCCAGTTGTAGTGCTTCATCTGATAGTTACGCTCGAACTTGATGTACCTTACGGTCTTGCCATCAGAGTAGGAGATATTGCAGTCATGTCCATCGCGAATGCTCAAGAACTTCATAAGGTATCCTTTCACTTTATCTTATATTTTTTGTCGATCTCCTTGATGCGCTGATCAAGGTAATCCATAATGATGCGTGTTAAATTGTCTGGTTCTGGGTATTTAACTCTTAAGCCAGATAACTCGTCTTGGAAGAGCGTTTTCTTTAAGATATCAATAGAGTAGTTAGCCAAATTACTCATACCCAGAACTCCAAATGGCGATCTCAGTAGGACTCTAACCTACGACCTGCCGCTTAGAAGGCGGCTGCTCTATACAGCTGAGCTATGAGACCAAAAATTATCTAACTGCCTGTGTGCTTTTGTGTTTAAGACTCTTCTTTAAGATCTTAAACCATATCTTCTGCTCGCGAGCAAGATCACCCGCAAGGATAGCAGCATAGAGGCGTTTGATTAAATTACGTGTCTTCATTTATTATCAACGAACTCTTTTAGTGACTCTGCAACAAGTATAATAGCAGCACGGTCTGGATATACCAGTGCATTCATGGCAGCTATTCGATTTGGTGAATTTGGCTCTGTCGTATCTCGGATACGCTCCATGGCCGCAAAGTATTCTCCGGTCAACTGCATCTGAGCGAAGTTAAGAAGGTCGTAGCGAATCTCAAAAGGTGTTTTTGTCATTGTAGTCTCCTGTGTTTGTTGTTTGTGTGAAGTGCAACTTTTCTGTTTCGAGGTAAGTTGCCAACCCAAGAAATTATGCCGCTAGGCGCATTTCAATAGGTGAATTATCGTTTGCAGATAATTATTTATGCAGCTGTCTCGGTCCGCCTTTAACACACCTGTCGATCCTATTTCGCCCCCATCAAAGATACACCGTCCTTACGACGCCCCAATTTACTTGGCTCTAGCAGTTAAGAACGACTCAGCGGTCTTATCCAGTGTATCCATGGTGGAGGCGGCGGGTACCGCCCCCGCGTCCAGTATGTCTATTCTGCTTTCGTCATCAACAACAGCATATATTATTTATACCATAGAGTGTGATATTTTGTACACACTTATTTTACAATTTCAAGGTGATCATCTACCACTTTAAACTTAACAATATTATAATCGTCAAAGCGATCGCCCCCATACTTAAAATAATCTCGTCCACCGTCTACATATGCTCCATTCTTTCCTGCACGATAGTCGTGTCGATAGCGAGAGTATACCACCTCACCCTCTGCCTCTAAGCCTGTAAACTCCTCATCGATGATAGAGGGACCTGCGTCAGTGATGTATAGTTTACCATCCATATCGTAATACAGGGCAAAGTAGTTGGATCCACCAGGATACATCTCTTCTTGATAGAAGACCGCTGCAGGGAAGTTTGCCCACCCGCCCTCACGGGCACGCAGGCACGTCTCGAACACGTAAGTAGCCTTATATTGCTCCTCGATCTTAGCGATGTTCTCTGGCTTGATAAAGCTACACTCATTTAGTATCTTCATTTAATCACCTTTAGTAGGATAGTGTTCTCGTTGATACGACCGTTAACGTCATTCTTCATCTCCTCAATGAGACGCTTGACTACGATCTTGCCACCTTTCAGTACAGTCTCGATGCGCTCTTGTGTCTTACGACCTATTTGAATAGCTTTAGAACTTGACTCATCAAAATTAGTAAGGGTAGTGCCGCGAACACTAAAACCACTGGGACCCATAGCATTATAAACACTAAGAGTGCTATACCTCGTATTAAATGTCCAAAGAGTCTTTGCACCAATAATAGACTCCGGATTAACAGATGTAAGCTTATGCTCATTGCTCTCTTTCTGATATTTGAAGTTCTTGAGCAGCTTCTCTGTGGTCGGCGCTTTCTTCTTACGAGGTGCTCGTGTCTTCTTAGTGTTGTCGCCATATCGCTCAGCGTCGTCGATGAGTTGTAGGTAGAAAGCTACTCGTGCCTTGAGCTGAGCCTTTGTCCACTTCTCGTAGCCCTCGATAGTTCCTGACTGAGCATCGACCATCTCTTTCCAGACAGCGCCATAGTAGTCGCCAATCTTTGTAGCGTACATAGCAGGGATCTCATTCTTCTTGAGCCAATCATATAGCGAGAACTGTTCTCCCTTGTCGATCATCTCCTCGATGTCACCAATGATATCGTACCCACGCTCCTTGATACGATCCTGTATGCTAGGCTTGTCGACCTTCTTGGTCTCTGCCTTCTCTTCCTTGATGTGAGAGATAGAGGTCTCGATTAGGCCCATGAACTTGTCATACTCGTGCGGCTCGATAGACGACTTCTTGCGCTGCGCGATACGTGCCATCCACGCTGCTGTGGTAGGGAAGAACGAGTCTGGGACCTTATCCAGTTTCTTGGAGAGGTCTGTACGGTTCGTGATTGTCAGGTAGTCCTTGAGATATCCACGTGCCTCGTCCATCTCACACATGGCGTTATACCAGTTGAAGGCACGGATCTGATCGGAAACTGTCTTGAAGTTGGAGTCTGGCTCATCGCCAAGATACTTGAAATTAACCAGGTACTGCTCGGACTTTGTCTTACGAGCTACCTTCTGTTTAGGCTTACCCTTTAGATTTACGCCTCTGGCCATGTGTGTGTCTCCTTGGTTATATTTTGATATTACACCAAGACTGGACTTTTGTACACAGTTATTTTACGAGGCAGACCCACTCTACGTCACCTATCTTGTAACGAGCATGGGTCTGCTTATCCATGTCCACGCACTTGCCCTGGTCCATCGACAGTATAGGTCTAAACTCTAAGCGTGCACCTATATAGACACCGTCAACGCCGTCGTACCTCTTGGCGAATTGGCACACCTCGTGCCGTACCCATATTGTATTATCCCACTGCACCGCGAGGTAGTCACATGTGACAGGCATAGTTCCTCCATAGGACTATTTAGCCTATTCCCTTCTCAGCGTACTCCTTAGCCTTAGTGAGTCTCTCCTCATCGTCTGTGATCACAGGCTTGAGTAGATTGTCGTAGTAGGCCACGTCCATGACCTCTTCAGGAGCATTTTTTACGGTGTAGCTATCGATCTCTGCAGTCAGCTGCGCGACCTTAGCCTCTAGCTGGTCGATGTAGTAGGCGGCTCGAGCTAGCTCCCGAAGGTCTAGGTCGATGCCGCGGCTCATCTCTAGCATTCGCTCTGCGAGTCTCACATCGGGTCTCCGTCGACCATGGCGAGGTGCTTGCCGTCAAAGACGTAACCCATTGCCCTGAGAAGAGTCTCGAACTGGCGGCACATCGTGTCAATGGTGGTGTCTGTGGCGTCGAAGTTCATCATCATGTTGATGTCAGGGAAACGCTCGTCGTGGTGCCCAGTCTGGTTGAAGCTCAAGCTGCAGTCGACGTGGTAGTTGTCATAGTCTTCCATAGTATAGTCCTCTCTGTTTGTCACTAGCTTACGCTTGTTCATGTCGTACTCACTGTTTGCTGTTTGATATATCTATTATACACAGATCTGTGGTTTTGTACACAGCTTATTCATCTTCCAACTCATTTAATAGTTGACGAGCCATTCTCCTCCAGTAGTCGTATTGGATAGGAATTTTCTCGAAGCTCATCTCCATCGGCTCGTTGGCAAAGGACATCATGAAGTCACGATAGTGCTCAGCGCGCTTGATGTCCTTCTCGAGTTTCTTGACACGCTGCTCGGCGCGTATCATCCTCTGGTCAGTGATAGGAAGAGACTCTACCCAGCTCTCTAGGGCATTGACCGCTGGCACGATCTTTTTAAGGTAGTCTAGATAAGCGTCTACAGTCTCTTCAGGAACCTTGAACTCCTCAGGTATATCAGTTGTCACAGCCGTAGTCTCCACAGTTGCTCTTGCATCCCTTCTTGTTGATGGGGCATCTCCAATTATTGAGATCGGCCTGTATGATTTTCTTTATCATTGTCTAACTCCTTGATTAGGTCACGTATGAACTGACGCCAGTGCTCTTTCTGGTCCTCGTTGTAGTGGGTGGCCCACTTGCCGCCGTTGTTGCCCAGAGCAACTCGAATGGCGAACTCCTCGATCTTATCGTCGCTCATTACTTATCTCCTTTTAAGAGTGATGCCTGCAACAGTACGTTCTCTCTCACCTGCTCGAGGTAGCACTGCTTCCAGGTTTCGGACTGTGTCTTGAGTACATCAGCCTCTCGGCGAAGGCGACCTACTTCATTACCGAGACTGGCTAGCTTAGTCTCGGCGCGACCCGAGAGCGTGTGCTCATACATGCGGATAGGGGTGTTTGGATTGTTCTTGACCCAATTGGTGCACAGCTCGTCACAGAGCTGCTTTACTTCCTCATCCATCACTTCTTCTCCTTCAGTGCGGCATGAACTGCTTTATCAATCATTTTTTGAATAGCTTTAACCGTATCAAGTTTTCCGTCATAACTGGAACGTCCATCAATCGGCAACTGACCCAAAGCATTAAAAAGTTTCTTTTGTTCTTCTGTAAAAAGATCGTATTGAGATGGTTCTTTTGATGCATACATCACTCACCCCTAATCATATCTTGTGTATTATAGATCTGAAATAGAATAACTGACCCAAAGGCATAAACGATTGCCTCAACGTTACCATCACAGAGCCACCGAATAATTGCTACCATGACTGCAGTAGAGATTAGATTAATTAACAATTTAAGAAAAGAATCCATTACTTAGCCTCCCGCCATGCTAGCACAGTAGCACCCATATGGGGCATATTGCCGATATAATAGTTTTCGTCGATCCGACCGTCATTGTACATGACATCGATGTATTTGACATCGCGAGGGATTGGGGCGGTGGCACTCCACAGACGCTTCTTCTCTGGCTTCTCGTAGTGCATCTTCGCCACTATTTCCTCGAGCCACTTGTACTTGACCTCGAGATCACTCAGGCGCTTCTCTGTATCATTCATCTTATAAGAATCCTTTCTCATGTAGTACCTACCCGTCAGACCACTCCTATAGATGCTGCCCCTCTTGACTTCCCGACTAAGGACGTAGTCGACGAGACTAATGCTGATCGGAGCCAGCTGGTTGATTACGGTATCCCGCTTAAACGGTTTATCTGCCTGAGGGCTAGAGATCCATATTAGTATTCGATTTACGTCGTACTCTGTGCGGTGCATCACTCTACTCCCTTGATAATTAGTGTCGCTTCTCTGAGACGATAACCTTTGTCATGCCAAGCCTGCACCTTCCTAGAGAAGTCAT
>Ga0164297_10000347_pt1 | contig 58246 bp, 42 predicted proteins | sample GEODES058metaG_FD_113539 | JGI IMG/M metagenome (GOLD analysis project Ga0164297, IMG submission 113539) | Dystrophic lake water microbial communities from Trout Bog Lake, Wisconsin, USA - GEODES058 metaG | ecosystem: Environmental > Aquatic > Freshwater > Lake | place: USA: Trout Bog Lake... | reverse complement strand
GTTTCTCGGCTTTGGAAGCGTGGATATCGTCGGGACTGGGTCTACTTTTGACCCCCTTGATTACATCGCCGATCCGCTGGCGTTCAAGAACCAGGTCAGTGCGGCGATGGAACACAACGCGGTTTAGAACGACAGCCGGCTAAGGACCATCGTCATTTGGTGGGCTGCGAATATGGAATTTACGGCACAACTGTTTAGCGCGCCAAACATCCGCACAGCCGGCCCGCCGTTACGTTGTGCCGTAAATTCCTTTTGAGATAGCCGCGGGTATACTTGGGTATGGCCAGACGTCCACGTAGCCTTCACTCAGCCACCGTTCGCTCTGCGGACTTTGCGGGCCACGATTGGGCGTCCCGTTGGTTATGTCTGCAGTTACCTGCGTTTTCGGCGCCCTCCGAACGGGCCTATCAAGCAATTTGGCATGGCTTCCTTGTCGTTCTCGCCACGCGCGACACTGACGCCGCGCGGGCAAGCTCGACGGATGTGGCGGTCTTCTTGTCGACTCAAACCAAGCCTTCCACGGTGCTTCGCTACGCCCGATTGCTGGATCGGATCTATCAATCGGCGATCGAGTGGGGCTGGTGTACGGATAACCCTCTGGTTCCGATGCGTGACACCCTCGCTCAACCCGAACGACGCGCCAAGCCTTCGTCACTGTCCACGACGGAGCCCTCCGACGTACTCTCGGCCCTACCGCCAGCGATCACGGGCAAGGAGCGGCGGGACGTCGCGGCACTTGCGCTCGCGGTGGGTGCAGGCCTTAGGCTTGCCGAAATTCGCGCCCTTCGTCTGACTCAAATTGTGGAAACCGCCGCTGGACTGGAAGTTCAGCCACGTACCGGAACCGTTAAGGTGCGCGATCTCATTCTCGCGCCTCCAGAAGCCAATCGCGTCCGCGCCTGGCTCGCGGACCGCTCGAGGCTGCCCTTGGTGAGCCCGTTTGTCTTTCCTTCGAAGTCAGGCGCTATGATTCCCGCCAACACCCTGTACCGCCGAGTGCGTCGCTTGATCGAGCCGATCCATGGCAATACTGGCCTCGAGCATTACGGCCTCGGTGTCCTGCGGGCGACCTACGCGAAGCAGGTCGCAAGAACCCACTCCACTGAATCGACGCAGCAACGGTTGGGCCATCGTCGGCTGGCCTCGACGCGGCGACTTCTCGACAACCTGGGTGTCAAATCACTGTCGCCCACAGATGTGAACGACCTCGTTACACCAGGCACATTACCCACCCGCACGAGCAATCAATGACTACGCTTACCTTTGACGGCAAAGAGTATCTCGACGGCATCACCTCCGATCCGAATATTCTCGGCTGGATGCGAGGTTCGCCGCCGGCGCCCGATCGTCTGATCACCTTCCAAGACGACCGTTTCCTGAGCTTTCCGCGTCACCGCTGGGCGTTGTCCCATGTCTCCGAGTTGTTGTCGGTAGCCCCCGTGGCCCGCCGAGCCGACCGTGTCTCTTTATTGGCGCCGGCTACCGAGACGCACACGACAGCCTTCGAGGCACTACGATTCAAAAGCCTCGATGGGCAAGATACTTCCTGGCTGAAGGCACTATCCGACACCTACACCGATGGCATTGCCGTTCTTCATCGTGGCCGCTTGGTCTATGAGCGCTACTTCGGCGCACTGGAGCCCGATCGACGCCACTTGTCGTTTTCGCTGACTAAATCCTATGCATCAACACTTGCGGCCACGTTGATCCACGAGGGTGCGCTCGACGAACAATGGCGAATACCCCACGTGATTCCGGAGCTGGCGGCGACAGCCTATGGCAACGCAACAATACGACAGTTGCTCGACATGGAGGTCGCCGTCTCGTACTCGGAGGACTATGACGATCCAGGCGCCGAAGTCTGGCAGTACGCACGTGCGGCTGGCATGCGCTCGATCCCCCACGGCTATCAAGGCCCAACCTCGCTGTATGCATTTCTCTGCCGACTACAGGGTGCAGGTCGGCACGGCGAGCTTTTTGACTACAAGACGCCGAACACCGAGGTGCTCGCTTGGTTGATGCAACGCGTCACCGGGGTACCGTTTGCGACACTTCTCTCAGAGCGACTCTGGCAACCGCTCGGCTGTGAACACGACGGACACATTATCGTTGATGCAACAGGCGTCGCCGTGGCTGGGGCAGGCTTATCGGTGACGTTACGCGATCTTCTGCGCTTTGGTGAACTGATGCGTACCGACGGTGCGATCGGCCGCCAACAGGTCATCCCAGCCGCCGTCGTCGCGAATATCCGGCGCGGCGGCAATCGGGCGAACTTCGCCCGCGCCGATTACCCGTTGCTCCCGGGCTACTCCTATCGAGACATGTGGTGGATCACCCACAATCAGGACCAGGCTTTCGAAGGACGGGGCATTCACGGACAAAGATTGTTCGTCTCGCCCGGAGCCGAGCTCGTGATCGCCCGCCTTGCCTCGCACCCGATTGGTACGAGTGCTGCGAATGAGCCCATCACTCAGCCCCTGATCCATGCAGCGACCGAACTGGTGCGTACCCTCCTGTGAGCCACGCACCCAGCCTGACCAGCGCCGCGCGCGCTAACTGTTGACTATCTAGTCTGTAATACCCGGAGCCAAACGATGTCGACCCGAACACTCCGATTGCTGCTTGTCATGCTGGCGGGGATCACCCTCACCACCGCAAACGCGCTTCCAGCCAAGGACGCATCACCTCCGAGAGAGGACACGAAAGCCAGCAGAGTGGACAACAAGGATGACGAGAGCCGACTGCCGATGTTTCCGGCGGACAAGACCGTCCGCCAGACGATGCAGTTGAATGGCAAGACACTCAACTACGATGCCACCGTCGGTACGATCCCAGTCACCGATGACAACGGCAAAACCATCGCCGAAGTCATGTTCACCGCCTACACACTGCCGGGCGCCAACCGGCCAGTGACTTTCGCGCTGAACGGTGGGCCAGGCGCGTCGTCCGTCTACCTGAACCTTGGCGCACTCGGCCCAAAGCGCGTGCAGTTCGGAGCGGATGGTAACAGTCCATCGGATCCGAGTACTGCCATTGACAACCCGGGAACGTGGCTCGACTTTTCGGATCTCGTGTTCATTGATCCGGTCGGCACGGGATTCAGCTATTCAATGGTGAAGGAGGACGACGCAAAGAAGCGCTTCTACAACGCGCAGGCCGACATCGAGTATCTGTCGCGAGTGATCTACGACTGGCTCGTGAAGAACGAGCGTCTGAACTCCCGAAAATACCTCGTGGGGGAGAGCTATGGTGGCTTTCGCGGGCCACGGATCACCCACTACCTGCAAACCCGCCTCGGGGTCGCGATGAATGGCCTGGTACTCGTCTCGCCGTATCTAGACCCAGCGGCGTCGAATGATCCAGAACTCTCGCCTTTACCGTGGATGCTGACCTTGCCAAGTATCGCAGCTGCAAATCTCGAAAGGCAGGGCAAGCTCACCGACAGTACGATGGCGGAAGTCATCCATTACACGCGTACCGACTACGTGGCGGACCTCCTTAAGGGGCACGCCGACCCAGCTGCGCTCGAACGCATCGTGACGCGCGTCAGTACACTGTCAGGCCTCGACCCGACGTTCGTGCGTCGTTCCGGTGGTCGACTCGAAACGCAGGCCTATCTGCGAGAGGTGTTCCGCGCCGATGGCAAACTCGGCAGCCGCTATGACTCGAACGTCACGGCCTGGGATCCATTTCCATTCGCGCCTACTCAGCAAAACAACGATCCGATCCTCGATAGCATCATCGCGCCCACGACAACCGCAATGGTCGACTTCATCACCCATACCGTTGGCTGGAAGCACCTCGCCCGGTACAACGCGCTGAGCTACGAAGTGAACCGTCTGTGGCATGACGAGGGAGATCGGGAGCAGGGCGTCCAGGCGGGATCGGTGAAGCAGCTGCGAGAGGTCGTGGCGGTGGATCCCAAGCTCAATGTGCTGATCGTCCACGGGTGGGCGGATCTCTCGTGCCCGTTCATGGCATCGGTGCTGATTGCGGATCAAATGCCCCTCATGGGAAAGCCCGGCCGCATTCAGGTCCGTGAATACCCCGGCGGTCACATGTTCTACAGCCGAGCCGACAGCCAATTGGCGCTACGTCAGGACGTCATGAAGCTCTACGCAAGTCATTGAGCCAGCGCGCTAGCTCCCCACGGCACCTGTCAGTGATGATTGGTGCCGTAGTGCTTCTCGACCTGCTCGCGTAGCAGTTCGAGCGGCAGCACGCCGTCTTTCAGCACCACGTCATGGAACTCTCGCACGTCAAAGTGCTCTCCAAGCCTCGCCTCACTGTCACGGCGCAGTCGCAAGATCTCAAGTTGGCCCAACTTGTAGGCCAGCGCCTGCGCGGGCCACGAGATGTATCGATCAATCTCGGCGAGTGAAGACTCCGGAGCGTGCAATCGAAAATACTCAACGGCCTGCTCTCGCGACCAACCCAGAGAATGAATGCCGGTATCCACCACAAGCCGCACCGCGCGAAAGCGCTCCGAGCTTAACTGCCCGAATCGGCTGAAGGCGTCCTGATAAAGCCCCATCTCTCGTCCCAACGACTCGGCATACAGCGCCCAACCCTCGATATAAGCGCTGTTGCCATAATAGCGCCGAAAATCCGGCAAGCCCGTGATGGAGTGGGCGATACCAAGCTGAAATATGTGCCCGGGCACGGCCTCGTGCAGAACCAGCGCTTCTTTGTCGAATCGGAACTGCTTCTCGGGCGCATAAGTATTCAGATTAAACCAGCCCGGCGTGCTGCCATCCACCGAAGCCGCTTGGGCATTGGTCGCCGTCGCCTGCTCGCGATCCTCTGGAATCGGTCGAACCCCATATAGCAATTGTGGGATCGTACGGAACTGGTTTGGAAGATTGGGTTCGACGATCTTTGCGATGTTGCGACAATACGCAAGCATCTCGTCCTTGCTGGTGAAGTGCTGGTCTCGCGCCGCACCGAGCTTTGTCGAGAACTCCTCGACAGAGCCTTGAAAGCCCACCTCACGCGCGACATGCAGCATCGCCGACTCGATACGCGCAACTTCCGAAAGGCCCAACGCGTGAATTTCCTCGGCGCTCAAATTCGTGGTCGTCAAACGACGGATCATCGTCCTGTAGCGTAGCTGGCCATCCAGCAGACTCCCGAGGCCAATGCCGGGTCGTGCCGCAGCTCGGTAGGGTCCATCCATGAAATCATGCAGTCGCTGCCATGCCGGCAGGAATTCCTGCTCGTAAGACGCGATCGCCGCTGCCCTCAGACGCGCCTGCTCTGTCTCCGGAATGTTGGTCGGAAAATTACGAAACGCGGCCAGCAGGGCACTCTCGGAACTGGTCTGATGGCGCTGTTTGTCGAGTTGCGCGACGACTAGGTCCACCACCACCGTCGGCTGGGTGAGGTGCTGGTCAACGGCTTCTTGCAGAATACCGATGTTCTCCGCCACATAACGCGGCAACCCATGCAGGCGTCCGAGGAGATTCTCATAATCATGAATGGTCCGAGCCGGCATCCGGTCGATGACCGAGTAGACACGGTTATGCAGTCCGAACAACTGGCCTACCCGAACGAGGTGTTCCTCGATATCCTGCGCTGCCAGCGTCTGCTCCGCCGAATAACGATACAACCTGACGCTGAGCCGATCTTCGTCGGAAACGGCATTTAGCGAGATCTTATCCAGCGTCGCGAGGCTCTCCAGCAGATGAGCGTGACGCGACGCCCGCCCGGCAGCCGACCAGTCTGTCCAACGATCATCGTAGTCGTGGCGTCCCTGGTTCGTCGCGAGCTCCGGCTCATCACGCAGCTGCACTTCATAAGTCTTGGCAAAAAACGTCCGCAGCGCCTCGCCGGAGTGCTCGGCGCTTGAAAGCGCCGGCAATGCCAAAGCAAGCACGGCGACAAAAAAACGAAGATAGCAACGCATGCACCCTCCACTTCATCCGCTTCGAGCCACCACCGCGCGATTGCGGCGCCTACCACTGATGCTAGCAAACTAGGGGCACGTTGACTGGCGCCGAATTGGTTCGGCGCGCGCCATGGCCGAGCGGTCGATAGGCAACGAACAGCGGCTGAATATCACTACAGCGGACGACTGACACATGGTGCCAGGGCGGTCGGAGGGCGATTCTCAACGTGCCGAACGCCGTCCGATAGCCATTCGGGCCCTCCTTGCGGGTTCGTCAGCGTCGATTCCACCAGCCGCCACCGAGCGCCTGAATCAAAGCAGCTACGTCGCCATAACGATTGGTCTCTGCCTGTAGACGGACAATACGCGCCTGTTGGTAGCCGATGCGCGCTGTCAGGAGCGTCAATTCGTCAACATAGCCCAGGCGATGCTGGGCGTTGGTCAAGTCGAGGATTCGCTTCGCGGCTTCTTCACCGGCGGTATTCGCGGCCAGTGCACGGGCATCAGCCTCGATCGAAAAGAGAATGTCCGCAACATTCTGGAAAGCGCCGATCACTGTACTACGGTACTGTGCCTCAGCCTGTATGAGGCCTTGCTCGGCAGCCCGCTGCTCATGAAGCAAGGTGCCACCGGAAAACAGCGTTTGTGTGACCGAACCTGTCACACCCCAAAAGGGGCCACCGGCACTGAACAAATGGCCAAACTCTTCGCTGAGACCACCACGCGCCGCAGTGATGGTGAATTGCGGGAGGCGCGCCGCCATCGCGATCCCCACCCTGGCGCTGGCAGCGTGCATGACCGCCTCGGCCGCGCGGACATCGGGGCGTTTCTCCACGAGCGCGGAGGGCAGCGACAGGGGCAGCTCCGCAGGCAGATGCAGATCGGCTAGGCTGATCATGTCGTCTAGCGGATCCGTCGGCAACACGCCACACAGCGCCCGCAGCAAATCCCGCGATTGGTTGTATTGCGCCTCGAGCGGTGCGGCCACCGCGATTACCTGCGCGAGCGCCTGTTCCTGAGCCGCAAGATCCATATCCATCACGTGACCGACGCGCGCCTGCTCGCGCCGGATGTCGACCGCACGTTGGTTGGCCATGACTACCTCGCGAGCGGCCGCCAGTTGATCGTGTAGCGAAGCGACCTGCACGACGGTTGCCACCACATTGTCGACGAGCGATACGTACGTCGCCTCCCGCTGAAAGAGAGCGACCTCGGACGCCGCAGCGAGCGCTTCGACCGTACGCCGGTTGGCGCCAAACACGTCCGGGGTATACGAGATGGACGCCTGCGCCGTGTAGAGATTGTAAAGCCCTGGCGTTTGCCCACTGTCGTTTGCCCAACGTTGCCGCTGGCCGCTCAGACCGACACCAACGGTCGGATAGAAATACCCGCCTTGTGCTTTGGCATACGCCTCAGCCTGACGTAGGCCGGCCTCCGCAGCGCTGATATTCGGATTTGCCGTGAGTGCGCGCTCGACCCACCGGTTGAGTGCGGGTGACCCCATCGCTTCCCACCACGCAAACGGAATGTCTCGGCCCATGACAAACTGCGTGCGCCCATCCGCCGGCACGGCCATGGCTGTCTCGGTGTAGCGGTCGGTCGCCGAAGTCACCGGGCGCTTGAAATCGGGCCCTACGGCGCACGCGGACAGGCCACCCGCCAGCAGCACCCAAAACGTCGGCAGCAAGCCGCGGATGACACCAGAGCTCGGCCGCGAACGGGCAGGGGAGACTTCAGGGGCAGTGCTCAAGGGCAACTCCGCAGCGGGGACACGAATCGACCGGCTCATTTTAGAAACCCCGCGACTCGTCGTCGCCTGAGACTTGTCACAGTAGTCGCAAAAGTGTTGGTCTACCATAATTGCGGCCAATTTCTGGCAGGCTTCGCATGAATTACCGAAACATTACACCCGTCGCGTTGGCCGGGGCCGCCGCCGTGGCGGGGCTACTCGTCGGCAGACTCCTCGGGCCGCATTCTGCGCCCGGCGTCGCACCGCCGCCCACACAGGCCGCCGCGGCACCAAAAAGCGTTGGGTCCAGTCCACCGCCTGCGACGGATGTCGTAACGCTCACCGCAGCACAGGCCAAGGCCGTGTCGACCGCGCCGGTTGGCACGCACACCTTCGTCGATCTGCGCACGGCGGTCGGTATGATCGACTTCGATCAAAATACGATGGTACCGGCGTTGTCGAACTATGCCGGAAAGATCATCAAGGTCTGGGTGGACGTTGGCGACTCCGTCAAAGCGGGCCAAGTCTTGTACTCGGTGGACAGTGCCGACCTATTGCAGGCTGAAACGGCCCTGGTGGCTGCTGCGGGGACGTATCAGGTCACTACTGCGGCGCTGGAACGCGCCACGGCCTTACACGCAACCGGCGGTTTTTCACAAAAGGATTTGGACCAGGCACTTGCCGATCAACATACCGCCGATACCGCACTGCAGGCGGCCCGCGCGACCGTCAGGGTTTTCGGAAAGTCGGAACAGGAGATCGATCGAGTTGTCAAAACTCGAAAAGCGGACTCGGCACTACTGGTACTCAGCCCGGTGTCCGGTCGAGTGATCATGCGGGCCGCCCAGCCGGGCCTCTACGTCCAAGCGGCCGGCCTACCCGCCCCGATCGTCGTGGCGGACGTCGCGACCGTGTGGCTGCTCGCCACCGTACCGGAATCCGACAGCCTGTCGTTCAAGGTGGGGCAACCGGTGGCAGCACGTCTTAGCGCGTATCCAGAGAGAACCTTCCGCGGCGTCGTTTCGGTCGTGGGCGAGACGGTCGACCCATCGAGCCACACCGTGCTGGTCCGATCGGTCATCGCCGATCCTAACCACACCCTGAAGGCCGGCATGCTGGCGACCTTCGAGATCTCCGCGGGCGCGCCGATGGCATCTCTGGCGGTGCCGGTGGACGGCATTGTTCGCGAGGGTGATGGAACGATGAGCGCTTGGGTTACCAACGATCGATTGCACTATTCACACCGCATCGTGAAGCTGGGTCTCCAACAGGACGGATACCACCAAGTACTCGAAGGCGTGGCACCGGGCGAGACCATCGTGACCAAAGGCGCCATCCTGCTGAGCAATCTCCTTTACGGCAGCGCACAGCACTGATGCTGCGCACTGTGCATGATGCTCCACTGTAATTACCTGAGTAGCTGCTCATGCTGAAGGGAATCATCGCCTTCGCGCTGACGCGTCAGATGTTCATTCTGATGGGCTTGGTGCTATTCATCGGCGGTGGACTTTTTGCAGTCTCCAAGCTCAACGTCGAAGCCTATCCGAACCCTGCGCCTGTGATCCTCGAAATCACTGCGCAGGCTGCGGGTCTATCGGCAGAGGAGATGGAAAAGTACTACACCATCCCGATAGAGATGGGACTGTATTCGACCCCCGGGATCACATCGATACGCTCCACGTCGTTCTATGGGCTGAGCTTTCTGCGCGTCACCTTCAAATACGGCGTGGACTACGACTTCGCCTACACCCAGGCGGCACTCAAACTCCAACAAAATGTTGCGCTGCCCGGCGGCCAGATCCCACTGATTCAACAATCAAGCCTGGTCGGCGAGATCTACCGTTACCAGTTGGTCGGGCCGAAAGACATCGGCATCACCAACCTACGGACGCTGCAGGACTGGGTCGTCTTGCGCCGTCTGTCGACGATCCCCGGTGTCGTGCAAGTCAATAGCTGGGGCGGCACCACCAAGGAATTCGAGGTTGAAGCCGACCTCGACAAACTACAGGGTTATGGCATCACCCTCCAACAGCTGGTGAGCGCCCTATCGAATGCCAATGTGAACGTCGGCGGCCGAGAAATCAGCATAGGCGAACAGTCGGTCAATATTCGCGGCGTCGGCCTCGTGGACAGCGGCGGTGCCGACGATCTCCTGAAAGGCTATCGCGTCGATGACATTAGCCAGATCGTCCTCGCCGAATCTAAGGCCACGCCAATCCGTGTCCGAGACGTCGCGCGTGTCTATGTCGGCAACGTACCGAGACTCGGAATCGCAGGACGTGACCACGAAGACGACATCGCCTCGGCGATCGTTGTCATGGGACGGGATCAGCACACCAAAGACATGGTGCCCAGGATTCAAGCCGAAATCGAAAAGCTGAACACCGACGGAACCTTACCCGCAGGGGTCAAGATCGTTCCGTACTACGACCGCACATCGCTCGTGAAGGTGACCACACACACCGTCTATCACAATATGATCTTCGGCTGTTTGCTGGTCTTCCTGATCCAGTGGATGTTTCTCGGTAATCTCCGAAGTGCGATTATCGTTGGCATCAATATTCCCTTCGCGTTGATGTTCAGCATCATCATTCTCGTGATGCGGGGTGAGGACGCCAATTTACTGTCGATCGGTGCCGTAGACTTCGGAATCATCGTCGACTCAGCGGTGATATTGGTCGAAAATATTTTCAGAAATTTCCAGGCAGACCGAAAAACTCGTGCAGGACTCCTCGAAAACCTTTCTGAGGGTCACCTCGGACCGGATCCCACCCACTCGCATCCAAGCTGGACCGATCGTCTCAGATTGATTTACGTCAGCGCGTTGCAAGTCGATCGTGCCGTCTTGTTCTCGACCATGATCACCGTGGCGGCCTTTGTCCCGCTGTTCACCATGCAGGGCGTCGAGGGACAGATCTTCGGGCCGATGGCACGAACCTACGGCTATGCCTTGATTGGCGCACTACTCGCGACCTTCACGGTGACCCCAGTCCTCGCTGCCATGCTCCTTCCCGACAAGGTCGAGGAAGTGGAAACGGTCGTGGTGCGGTGGCTACGTAAGGCCTATACGCCCACGATCAATTGGGCGCTAGCGCACAGGAAGGCCGTGGTGGGCATCGCGGTCGCATTTCTCGGCTTTTGCGTCCTGATTGGCGCTCACCTTGGTTCGGAGTTCTTGCCGGCACTGGAGGAGGGCAACTACTGGATTCGGGCCTCCATGCCGATGACCATGTCGCTCGACGCTGGCACGGAAGCGACCCGAAAAATGCGCGAAATACTGTTACGCCACCCGGAGGTGATCACGGTGGTGTCCCAGCATGGTCGGCCGGACAACGGCAGCGACGCCTCACCCTTCTCAAACGTCGAGCTTTTCGTGCCGCTGAAACCCTTCGACGAGTGGCCTGCCGGACTGACCAAGGAAACACTTACCGCAGAGCTGCAGAAAGAATTCACCGAAGCACTGCCCGGCGTCGGATTCAACTTCTCGCAGTACATTCAGGATAACGTCGAGGAGGCGATTTCCGGCGTGAAAGGCGCGAATTCGATCAAGATCATCGGCCCAAATCTAGAGATGCTTGAGAAACTCGCCACCGACGTTCAGGAGCAGATGACGCACGTACCGGGGGTCGCGGATCTAGGTATTTTTCGTGTTCTCGGACAGCCAAATCTCAACATCACCGTTGACCGCGAGAAGGCGGCGCGTTTCGGACTCAACACCGGCGATGTGAATACCGTCATACAAACTGCACTCGGCGGCGCAGTCGCCACGACTGTTCTAGAAGGCGACCGACAATTCAACCTCACCGTGCGCGCGGCGCCTCGTTTCCGGTCGACGACGGACGCCATCGCCAACCTCAAGGTTGGCTATCAAACACCGGCGGGGATGTCCTATATTCCACTGCGTGAGCTTGCCACGATCACCCTCGATACCGGTGCATCTTTCATCTATCACGATCGGTCGCAGCGACTGATACCGATCAAATTCAGCGTGCGTGGCCGCGATCTGGGTAGTACTGTCGCGGAGGCACAGGCACGGATCAGGCAGAACATCCATCTACCCACCGGGTACTCGATCGTCTGGGCCGGCGAGTTTGACGACATGAAACTGGCGCAGGAGCGGCTGGCTGTGATCGTCCCGCTCAGTCTGGTGCTGATCATCTTTTTGCTTTACGGGCTGTTCGGCGATCTACGTGACAGCTTGCTCGCTCTCGCGGGGATTCCATTCGCCATGGGTGGCGGAGTGATTTCCCTATTCGTGACAGGCCAGGCATTCAGCGTCTCCGCGACCATCGGTTTCATATCGCTCCTCGGCGTATCAGTAATGAACTGTATTCTCGTCATCACCTACTACAATCATCTGCGCCGTCAGGGTCTCGATAACATCGAGGCGATGCGTCGTGCCTCCGAGCAGCAGATGCGGCCTTTATTGATGATGGCGCTCGCTGCCTGCATCGGCCTACTTCCGGCGGCTCTGTCGCATGGCGTCGGCAGCCAAGTGCAGCGCCCGTTGGCGACCGTGGTCGTAGGCGGCCTCGCGATTGGATCGCTTCTGCTATTGGTGGTCGTCCCGGTGCTACAGACACTACTGATGGAGCGCCGCATTCCTTCGACGTTGCCGCCCGACGCCCCATGAATCGCGACGCCACTCGAGTGATCGTGCGCTTCGGGTCACTAGCGGTATGTAGCCGACCGTTGCTGCCGAGATACGCCGCGCTTGTGTGGGGTCTCCTGGTCAGCGCCGCTGGGCAAACTGCGCCCACCGTCGCGGTACCACGCGCCGAGCGAACGCCGCTGCCACTTGTCGGCGACCACGTCATTACGACACCGCTCGCGAGCGTCCGACGCGCGCCATTCCCTTTGCGAACCAACGGCAGTCTCGAACGAAACTCGCAAAAAGACGTCAGGCCGTCGCCCCCCACGCGAGACGCCATCGTGCCGAATTCGACACGTATCGCAAACACGCGTCGCTCGCCGCTAAACGACACGCCACCCGCACGGAGTAGCCCGCGGCCCACTCTGGCCAAACGTCACCAACCGACAGGGCGCCCGAATACCGATTAGCCGTGACGGCGGAGGTTTGACACTTGGGCCGATCAGGGTGTGATCAGCCCCGTGGATACCGCGCGTAGCACCGCCTGGGTGCGCGTCGCGACACTCAGTTTGCCGCGCGCATTGTCGATATGAAAATCGACCGTCCGCTTGCTGAGCCCAAGGATGCTTGCGATCTCCTCGGACGTCTTGCCACGCGCCGCCCACGTCAGTGTTTCCAGTTCGCGCTCGCTGAGCTGCGCGCTGCTGCCACCGGTACGGGACCGCGCTACTCGCGCCAGCCGCGCTTCGATGATGGTTGCCAAGAGCTCAAAGTCGATGGGCTTCGCCACATAGTCATCCGCCCCAAGACGCCTTCCTTTAAGTTCTGTGTCGCGGTCGCGCAGCGCCGTCAAAAACACGAACGGCATGTCCTTGAAACGCGGCGCGTAGGCAGTAACACGCTCCAACAATGCGAATCCGGACAACACAGGCATACTGACGTCGCTGATGACAAGATCCGGCTCAAGCGTCAGGATTGCAGCAAAGCCTGCCTTCCCATCGTGGGCCACGTGCACCTCGTAACCTCGCTCGGCGAGATCCTCAGCCAGAAGCGCGGCCGTCTCACGCTCGTCTTCAACGCAGAGTATCTTACGTTTACTGGCCACTTTGCGTACTCGTCACCTTAGGGCACTCTATGGGGCCGATGCCACTACCCTACCATGCAGAAACCCCACTGCAAGACGGGACCAGGACAGAAGAGGTCTGCTGACAATGCTGTTCCCGAAATCACTACGAGTGCAACTGTCGTTGGTGTACCTACTGGCAATCACCTTACTCACAGCGCTTGGCTCGCTGGGCCTCTTCCAGCTGATTGACGTCAACGAGCAATCCGAACTGATCCGAGATCACTGGTTGCAGTCCACCCGAGTGCTTGGCGATCTCAACAACTTTACGTCGGATTTCCGCGCCGCCGAGGCGAATCGCCTACTGGCAAGTGACAGCATGTCATCGGCAGCCGATGAGGAGCTTGCGGAGCTCGACCGTAAAATCGGTGATACGATCAGAAGCTATCAAGGTCTGCCGCACGAGCGCTTCGAACAGGAACTGTTCGATCGCTTCAAAGCCAGCTGGTTCACCTATCGAGCAACAGCCGATTCATTATTGGGAAATGCTCGAGCACATCGCCAGCGAGAAGCCGAAATCGCCTATTCACAGGCCTCACGCGCCCAATACAACCTCGCGAGCGACACCCTCGGCGAGCTGACGGCTAAAACTGTCGCTGCGGCAGGCAGCGCGAGCAGTCAGTCAGTATTGGCGTATAAACATGCCAAGACCTGGCTGCTCGTCGGCCTGACAATCGCGCTCGGCGCGACGTTGGCGCTGGTGTGGTACATCAATCGCACGCTGTCAAAGCCGCTGTCCAGATTAGTCGCTCACATGCGATCGCTCACCACCCGCCATACCGACATCCGTATCGATGGCGTCGATCGTCACGATGAAATCGGCGAAATGGCGCGCGCCGTGTCGACGTTCAGACAAAATGCGATCGATCTCGAACTGACGCAGCAGCGTCTTGTGCAGCAAACGGAAATTCTCCAACAAAATCTCCAAGAGGAGCGGCGTCTCACCACGGTACAACGCAATTTTGTGTCGATGGTGTCTCATGAATTCAGGACACCACTGACCATCATTGATGGACAAGCGCAACGAATGATCAAGCTTCGAAGTTCGCTGCAGGCGGGTGATATCGAGGAGAGAGCGCAGAAGATTCGTGGGGCGGTACTGCGAGTGACACACGTGATGGAGAGCCTGTTGGCGTCTGCCCGATTGTTCGATAGCGACCCACGACAACACTTCAAGCTCAGTTGCTTCGAGCCCAAGCAACTTCTGGCGGACGTATGCCATCTGCACAGGGATATCAATCCGACGACGAGAATTATCGACGCGCCGGGGCAGCTACCGGATGAAGCCTTTGGAGATCCCCATTTATTGTTCCAAGCGCTCAGCAACCTGTTGTCCAACGCCATCAAATATTCCCCCGCGGAGGCTGAAATTCACGTCATTGGCGGCGCTACAGACGATTCGTGGTGGGTGTCCGTCACGGACTTGGGTATAGGCATTCCGCCAGCGGATCTGCCACGGGTATTCGAGCGATATCATCGCGGAGCGAACGTCTCGGGATTCACCGGAACGGGCATCGGGCTCTATCTCGTGCGCACCGTTGTGGAACTACACGGTGGCACGGTGCAGGTCGAGTCCAAGCTGTCACAAGGCGCGCGCTTCACCGTAAACCTACCGATGCATCCAAAACTAGTCGAGCCCGCAGTGTCGCCGCCCTCTGACGCTACCGCGTCGCGCGGCACTGGCGAAGAGCCCCGCGGGTATCGTTTGCACGGTCGGGAGCCTAATTCGAGGTCGTTGCTGTGAGCCCGGGCCCTATCGAGCGGCGTGGATGTCGCTCAGCGCTTTAATTCGATCTCGATGAACCGGAACTCAAAGTCGTTCGCATTCACCACGTTGTGGTGAATCCCTGCCGGTCGGTGGTAAGACACCCCCGCCGTCAGGTGCGCCTCGCGCACACCCGTCGGCTCCTCTAGACGGAGTATGCCGGTGGTCATCGGCACAACGATATAGTCGTAGCCGTGAACGTGTTCCCCCGTTTCCGCCCCCGGGGCGAAGGTCCACTCGGTGACGATTACCCGTTCGTTGTCGATCTGTACGGATGGCGTGGCGTGAGTCATCGAAAGTCTCGATAATTGTTGATGAACAACAGGGTACCAGCAATGCCTAGAAGTGCACCCGGAAGTTCATTGAGGCTGCGACGGGGCTACCAGGCACTTCGAAGCGTGGGTCTACCGCTCCGGGGGACAGCGGAACCCCAGGAGCACCAATACCTGAGGGATCAGCGTAAAGGCCGGAGGTGGCGTAACGCCGGTTGAGCAGGTTATGGACCACGATGCTGATCTGGGTGCTGGGTGACCAATCCCAAGCCAATCGAAAATCAACCCGCGAATATCCGCCGAGCGGTGGGGTCTGGTTGGACTCGTCGCCGTGCAGTCGGGTCGGCCCCGTATAGCACCAGGTCGCGCCTACCCGAACGCCAGGGGCAACATCAGCGTCACCTCCCGTTGTGGCGCGCCAAAGGGGGAGACCGGGGATACGATCACCCGTCATCACCGCGATGTTGCCGTTGGCGTCCGAAAATGGGTTTTGGGGCGATGCAATCGTAAACGGCGACCGAAAGCTTGCATCCACTGCGGCGATACTGGCGTACAGATGCCAAGATGCGCGACGGTAGTCGACATCCGAGGTTAGGCCCGCTCGCCGTGTGGCGCCTATGTTTCGGTAGTACCCGGCACCCGCACTGGTCGCCACCGTGTAGATGTCGTTGGTCAGATTTGTCCGAAACAGACCGAGCTGCGCACTCACCCCGTCCATAGAAACCCCGGGTCGTCCGACCCGGATGCCAGCCTCCACGGTATGCCCGACCACTTGTCTAAGCGTCGGCGGGTCGCCAGCCAAGGTGGATGGCAGCGCACAGGGACGCGCCGGATCCGAGCACTCAATCTCGCTGGCACTGGGCGCCCGCGACGTCTCGGAGGTGTCGAAATAGGCATGAACCCGCGGTTTGACTTGATAGCCGAGACCGATCGACGGATTGACGCGCGCGTATATATTTCGCCCACTAAGCGCGCTACCCATCTGGTCTTCGAGTACGACGCTCTGGTGGCCAAAGCGCGCGCTCGCGTTGAGTGACAGCGCAGCGGTGAGCGCGATCGAATCGGCAAGATAGATCGCAAGTGTGCGATCTTCGGAAATCAGTTCCACAGGCGTAACGACAAACGGGCTGCCCTCCGGTGTCGCAACCAACGATCCGTCCCGGGCAACTTGCAGGCCGGCGCCGATTGGGGCGACTTCAGCAGTACTCGCGAACCGTACCCGAGAACTCTCCGCCGTATAACCCAAAGACACCGCATGGGCGAAGCCGGCCAGCCGAAAATCTACCGACAGCTGCGCTGCCACGCCGACCGTATCGGCGATTTGCGAGGCGGAATCGATCTCGCCGATAGGAACAAGACCGCGATCGGAGTAATCCGGGATGGCCCAGCCCGCAGGCGTATGCAGGAGCGTCACCCCATCTGTTTGGCAGAGCAGCCCTGTCTCTCCGCGCGCGCTGCAGGCGCTGTAATTGGTCGTGTTTCCGTTGATGCTGGCCTGATAAAAGTGACGCTGATAAACCATCGCGCTTATCGCCGAGGACTCGTTAAGGCGATGCTCCGCGAGTAGACGCGAAAACACCAGTCGATCCTTGGCCGACTGAGGGCCGGTGAAGGCAAGCGCCGGGCTGATGGCGAGCTCCTGCACGGGGCTCGCCCCAGGCCCGGCGAGCGCGTTGTCGGCAAGTGTCAATGACAATGCCACGCGCCCCGTATCGCCCTGCCAAGTCCCCGATAGATAGGCTTGACGTATCTGATTCTCAGAGTGATCCCTGAATCCTCGCTCATCGAGGCCCTCCATCCCGGCATACCAACTAATATCCCCGTGTCGGGTCGAATACTCGAACGTTGCGTGGCGCTCTGCGAACGCGCCAACACCAACGTCGGCATGAACACCCGGATGCGTACTGCCATCCTTCATACCGATCACCACGGCACCACCAAGCGCATTGGCACCATACAGCGGATTCGCTCCAACCAGTTCCAAGTTCTGCATCGCAAACATCGGCACCAGGTCCCAGTTCACCACATCGCCAAATGCCTCGTTGATGCGAACACCATCTTGATAGACCGCAAGACCTTGCGGCGCTCCTTGGATCGGACTTGCCGAAAATCCATGAAACGCCAGGGTAGGCTGGAAACGATCGCTCTGCGAATCCTCGAAGTGAATGGCCGCACTTCGGGCAGTTAGAAGATCGCTAAGCCCTTCCGCGCCAGATGTCGACAAGGCGCTGATCTCCAAAGACCAGACCTCACCCGGCAACTTACCGGCATCAATGGGCATCCCCGGCAGGCCACGGACTTCGACAAGGACATCGTCGAGCGGCGACCCAATTTGGTCAGCAACAGCGCACCGAAACGCCATCGAAAACACGACCGCGTAGCAGACTATGCGTCCCAAGTTGATACCGACCGGGCGACTGAGCGGTTTCATGGAAGAGACCCCAAATGCCGACCTTGGGATGCTGGTGAAGCGCTCGGATGGTGATTGCACATCGGCGTAAAGTATAGTGAAGTCCGTCGCAACCGATGGAGTCTCGTGTGGGTCGCCCACTGGATCACGATGCCCCGCACTGCCTTTACCTAGAGACAGCGCCCGAGCGCACGCCGTGGCCACGGCTGACAGGTGATCAGCGCGCCGAGGTCGTGGTCATCGGCGCTGGTTACACCGGCCTCTCTGCGGCACTGCATCTTGCGGAAGCAGGCGTCGATGTGTGTCTACTCGAAGCGCATGAACCAGGCTTCGGAGCAGCGGGCCGCAATGGCGGCCAGGTCAACGCCGGACTGAAGCATGAGCCCGAAGACATCAGGCGCCGTTTCGGGGAACACCGCGGCCGTCGACTGATCGAAGCCGCCGGCAAGGCGCCTGATTACCTTTTCCGACTGATTGATCGGCTCGGCATCCAGTGCGATGGCCGTCGAGAGGGCACCTTACGGGCGGCTTATCGCGCTAGCGATATCGACGCGCTTCATCAGTCTGCGCGGCAATGGCGCGACCATGGTGCATCCCTCGATATACTGGATGCAGCCGAGATCCGTAGGCGCACGGGTAGTGCGCACTATCTCGCCGGACTCTTCGATCCACGAGGCGGCTCGGTCCAACCACTGAGCCTAGCCCGAGGTCTAGCGGTCGCCGCACACCAGATCGGCGTCCGTATCCACGCCGACTCGCCCGCAACACACCTGGCGCGACGAGGATCAGACTGGCACGTTAAAAGTACCGCCGGGTCAGTGTTCACCAAGCGCGTGATCCTTGCCACGGACGGCTACAGCGATCATCTCTGGCCCAGCCTAAGTCAAAGCATCGTACCGATCTATAGTGCAATGGTAGCGACCGAGCCGCTTTCGCCTGAACTCTCTGAACGGGTACTACCCGGCGGCGGCGTGCTTTACGAAAGTGGTGCGGTCACCGTGTATTACCGAAAAAGCAAAGATGGGCGGCTGCTGATGGGTGGTCGCGGTCGACAATGGACGATGAACCGCCAAGCGAGCTATAGGCACCTCGCCGACTATGTACCACGCCTCTGGCCTGACCTGAACGGTATACGCTTCACTCACTGGTGGAACGGGCAGTTCGCCTTGACGCCAGACTTCTACCCACGGATCCATGCGCCTGCTGACAATCTCTTCATCGGACTCGGCTATAGCGGACGCGGGGTGGCGATGGGCACGGTCATAGGCGCGGAACTTGCGCGCGCTGCGAACGGTACTCCACTTGACGATATCGTTCTGCCCAGCAGTGCGATCGAGCCAATACCATTTCACCGGTTTTGGCGGGTCGGCGTGGAACTCAAAGTTGCGTGGGAGGGCATCAAAGCACGTCTATAAGGACTCGGTCGTGATGAAAAGCGGTCCGTCGGCGAACGTCTGAAACTCCGAGGCAACTCGTTTCATCGTCTCGCTGCCGATGTCATTGAACAAATCGTCCAACGACGAAAAACGCAGTATCTCGACGTATTGGTACGGAGCCTCGCCGCCGCCGAGCACACCTGTGCTCTTCAACACCTCGAATCGCTCGACCGAAGAGAGTGCATTGACGACCGGCAGATCCGTGGTGCGCGCCCACTGCTCGTACGTCACGGGAGATACGCCCGGACGCAGATTGAAAAGCACGATGATGGTCGCCATGACGCACTCCAAGCAGATAAGGGTTACGAGACCAGTCTAGAAGCCAGTCAAAACGTGTGTCAATGACACGCCGCTCCACTTTCACACAACCCGTATAGCTGATACGGTGCAATTCGTCGAACCACAGGAACTGCGCTCCATGTCATCAGGTGTACTCGGAAGAATTCGCGCGGCCACACTGGTGTGCCCGAATCTCGACGTTGCAATCTCGAGCTATCGCGATTATCTGGGTTATCGCGAGCTGGAGCGCGGCGAGATATCAGCAGCCCTGGCAGACCTGTGGGGCGCCCGAAGGATGACGGGCAGTCGCTACGCACTGCTCCAACCGGAAAGCGGAGCAGACACGTGGTTGCGTTTTGTCGAGATCCCCGACAACCCGGCTTACAAGCCTTACTCGTCTTGGGGCTGGAATGCGTTGGAGCTCACGGTACAAAACTGTGACGAAGCGGTGGCGACGCTCTCCCAAGGCCCCTTCGAGATCGTCGGCCCAGCGCATGACCTTGGTTTCTCGGACGGCGCCCTGCGCGCCGGTCAGGTGGTAGGCCCATTCGGTGAGGTACTCTATCTCACCGAAATCAAGCGGCCTGTGCCGGGGTTTTCACTACCATCCGCAGCAAGCCCGATAGACCGTATCTTCATCGTGATACTGCATGGTGCCGACGCCGATCAGGGCATCGCCGCGTACGGCCAGCAGTTCGGGAACGGGGGTTCACCGACTTTTGAAACCTCGGTCGATTTCATGGCCCTCTATCAGGGGTTGCCCGCAGACCATCCCTACCGCCTCGGCACTGTCGCGATGGCGCCCGGTTTCTATCTGGAGATCGACGGCGCACCCGCGCACATCGGCAAGCGTCCGGTACCGACCGGTCTGCTGCCGAGCGGCATCGCCATGCTGAGCATCGAGACGACCGAACGGCGACCCGCAGCGCGTTCGGTGGACGCGGGCGCGTTATACACTCACCGCCGGGCGGAGCGCATAGAGGGGCCGTTCGGTGAGTGGATTGAACTCCTGACGGTCGACGCTGCAGTCTGATGCACGCTGGATGATCTGCATATGACAGACGGATCGACAAAATACCCGCATCTATTTGCGCCGCTCGATCGCGGCCGGCTTCACTTGAAGAACCGAATTGTGCACGCCTCGATGACCACGCGCCGTGTTCTTGACGGACGGGTCACCGACCCGATGATCCAGTATTACGCCAACCGCGCTGCGGGTGGGGCTGCGGCAGTCGTCAGTGAGCCCCTCAACATGGCCACCGTTCAGACGGCCGCTCACAAGGTGCGCGTCTGGGATCGCAGGAACGTCGCGGGACTGAAGCGCTGGGCAGGTGCGATCAATGCCTTCGACTGCCTACTCCTTGGCCAGATCCAAGATTCCGGACGCGGTCGCCATGAGCGCGGACGCAATCCTGCAGCCATCGGCGTTTCATCACTACCCGACGATCTTTCTTGGACCGTCCCGCATGTGATGTCGACCAGCGATATCGACCGCATGATCGAGGAGTTTGGATCATCCGCTGCCCGCCTAGAGCGCTGTGGCTTCTCGGGTGTTGAGATTTCCTCCGGACACGGCCACCTCTTCCATCAGTTTCTGTCGCCCTGGAGCAACCAACGCGAGGACAGGTTCGGTGGCGACTTTGAGGGACGTCTGCGTTTTTTGATCGACACCGTCGCATCGATTCGAGCAAGCACGAGCGGCCGATTTCTGATCGGGCTCAAGTTTCCGGGTGATGATGGCATCGCGGGCAGCATCGACCCCGAACTTGCCGCCAGAATTGCGAATGCGGTGACGTCTCGTGAGTCGATCGACTACGCAACGTTTTGCCAAGGCGCGCACGCCCGTACCCTCGACTGGCACATTCCTGACATGCATTGGCCGCGCTCGACTTGGATGGGGTTGATCGAATCATTACGCAGCGCCGTGAATGGCGTGCCACTCATGGGTCTTGGTCTCATTACGGACCCGGCCGAGGCCGAGGGACATCTCGCGCGAGGTGCCGTCGATTTCGTCGGTATCGGACGAGCGCTGGTGACCGACCCGGCGTGGCCCATCAAAAGCGCTGCCGGCCGGGAGGCAGAGATACGCTATTGCGTCTCATGCAATACCTGTTGGGGCACCATTGTGGATGGTCAACCGATGGTGTGCGACAACAATCCGCGCGTCGCCTTGGCCGACGAGGTCGACTGGAAGCCTGCGCCCGTCGCGCGTCCGCGACGTATTGTCGTCGTCGGTGCGGGTATCTCAGGCCTTGAGGCGGCTTGGATCGCAGCGGCGCGCGGCCATCAGGTCACTGTGTTCGGCAGTAGCGAGAACCCCGGTGGCAAAACGCGCTTGCATGCCTTACTGCCTGGCGGCGAGTCACTGTCCTCGATTTATGACTACCAGTACCTTGCGGCAAAGCGTGCAGGTGTTGTGTTCAAACTTGGCATCATGGCCGGAGTTGACGACATCGTCGCGTTGCGACCCGATTCAGTGGTCCTCGCCACGGGGTCGCACATGTGCTGGCCCCGTACCCTGCCGAAAGCTTGGGAAGCAGAGGGAATGATTCCCGACGTAAGAACCTTGGCACCACAGTTGCTGACGCTGACCCAACCCCAAGGCGGGACGGCCGTGCTTTTCGATATGGACCATACCGAAGGGACCTACGCAGTCGCCGAAGTGCTCGCGAAACTGTTCGACAGAACAGTACTCGTGACACCTCGTGAGCGGGTTGCCGTGGACGTCCCGTTGGTCTCGTCGCTCGGTATCTATCGTCGTCTCGCTAAAAAGGGCATTGAGATCCTGCCGTCCTGCGAACTTGCGGCGGAGTCCTCCCTCGAGGACGGCATCGTTCGTGTCCGCAACGTCTACACTGGAGCACTCACCGAAATTTCGGAGGTCGCAGTGTTGACCTACTCGACACCCCGCGCGTCCGACGATGTGCTTGCAGCACCCCTCAGGGCACTCGGTTACCCGGTTACAGAGATCGGCGACTGTCGTCTGCCCCGGACCGTGCTTTCAGCAACGTCCGAGGCTCACCGAGTCGCCATGTCCCTCTAGAAACTGCGAGCCGCCAAAACCTCTTCCCAAGACCGGGTGGCGCTACGCTAGAATGGTTCGGCCACCAGCGCCACGCGCGCAGTGGATCCGAGGGGATCGACATCGCCGACAGACCAAGAATCAGGAGACGCCCATGTCCGTTGTTCTCAAGCACGCGATGAAGCCGACGCTGAACGCCGAAGACATGGCGCGACAGCGCTTCGTCAGTGGACTGCGCAGTTTCATCCTCAACGATCTCGCCGCCGACATGCGCCGTGCATACGACACGCGCCTAGTGCCAGAATTCAAGCGTGAACATGGCCGTGAGCCGTCGACCGGTGCCGAAGTTCACAAGCTCATGCGTCCCGATCCGGCCTTCAAGACCTACAGCGCGCTTCGAGTCACCGCACAGAAGATGGTCTGGGATTCGGTGGCTCCAGTCGTCAAGCGCGAACAGGCTCGCATCAATGCTCTGGCCACCGATGCCAGCGCCGGAAACGTCACCACCGATCCCGCACTCCCGATACCACGTAACGTGTCGGCGATCGACGTCCACTTCATGCCGGGCTCGTACACCGGGAACGGTAGCGACGACGTCAGTCCAGGTGCGACCTACGATCAGGGTCTCGCGGTATTCTCGATGGGTCTGATGGGCGCCAACCTCGACGACATCGGCTTGTCGATGTCGACGTACATCAGCCGAAAGTTCCCGAACTTCAAGCCGAAGCGAATACTCGACCTTGGTTGCACGATCGGCCACAACACGCTTCCTTGGAAGCAGACATACCCCGACGCCGAGGTGATTGGCATCGATGTCGCCGCTGGTGGACTCAAGTACGGGGCCGCACGGGCCAAGCTCCAAGGTGTCGACGCGACATTTCGGCAAATGAATGCCGAGCAACTCGACTTTCCGGATGAGTCATTCGATCTCGTCTTTTCGTCGATGTTTCTGCACGAGCTGTCACTCAAATCCATCGGCCGCGTCTTTGCTGAAATCCGGCGTGTGCTGCGTCCGGATGGCCTCATGCTGCACATGGAGCTGCCGCCCAACACCCAAATGGGTCCCTTCGAAGGCTTCTATCTCGACTGGGACTGTTATTACAACGTCGAGCCATTCTACAAAGCGTTTCGTGATCAGGAACCCAGCGAGCTTTCCAGTCGCGCCGGCTTCAAGCCCGATCGGTACTTCCAGTTTGTGGTACCGAGTATTGGCAGCTACGGGGAAGCAGCGATTGCCGATGCGATCGCTGCCGAGACGCACACGGTCAACAAGGAAACCACCGGGCGCCTCGCCGCGGGCATCCAGTGGTTCGGCTTTGGCGCCTGGAAGGAGCGCGCGCAATGAGCGGTGATCGAGTCTCGGCAGTCCCCGACGAGGCATCTCGCGGCTACTACGGGCCGGACGGTCAACCGCAGTTCTTTCAGGACGCCGCGATGGATCGGTTCGCGGCGGCGCTTGTTAAAATGGCTCAGGAATTCTGGGTGGTGGCCGAGCGGCTGGACGCTCTCGAACGCGTAGCGCTCAAGAAGGGACTCGTCACGAAAGCAGAGCTTGACGCCATGATCGACGACACAGCGGTCAGCGCAGAGCGTGAGGCAGCTCTTGCCGATTTCATTCACCGTGCGCTCGGCTCGCTCCGCGAACCCTGACCCGATGGAGAAGACCACACCAACGCCGGTGGCAGCCGGTATTTTGCTGTTCAGTCTGTTTGCGTGGACCGTCAGCAACCTAGACCAGTCATTGTTCGGCTATGCCGTTCCGGGAATCGTTACCGAGTTCGGCATCGATCTTGGCGCCATCGGGCTGATCCTGTCGATTGGCTTCATCACCGCAGCCGTTCTGGTGGTGGCGGCAGGACTTGCGGCCGATCGCTATGGTCGCCGCCTGACGCTCGCCGCAACACTCGCGGCATCAGCGCTCTTTGTGGGTCTACATGGTTTCGCAGACAGTCCCTTGCGTCTGACGATCTTAAGAGCACTCGCCTTCGGTCTCGCCGCTGGGGTCGCACCCATCACCGCAGTCTATGTCGCGGAAGCCGCCCCGGCACGACACCGTGGCCTCTTGATGGGCATACTGCAATGCGGTTATCCGCTCGGTTGGTTTCTGGCGTCTCTGATCGCAGCGCCACTACTCGCCTCGCACGGATGGCGCTCGATTTTCACGGTTGGTTTCTTCGTGATTCCGGTCGCGTTCCTGATCGCCTGGCGACTGCCGGAAAGCCAGCGTTTCGAGAAAATTGCGGCAACCCGCGGAACCGACCGGAGCAAGGGTCTCGACTTCGGTCTTCTGAAGGAACTGTTCTCGGTCGACTACTGTCGGCGTTCGGTCGCTTCCATCCTGCTCTTCTTCGCGTTCGGCTGCGCGTATGCGGGCACCGCCTTCTACTTCCCGACATTTTTCGTAACCGTCCGTGGCTATACGCCATCGGACGCGGCAGCCCTGGTAGGCCTCTCCAATGGCATCGCGGTACTGGGTTACCTGAGTGCGGCATTCATCGGCGAGTATGTTTGGACGCGCCGAAACACCTACGCTGCTTGGTGTGCACTGGGCGCAGTGGCACTCGTCGGTCTGCTATGGCTGCCGCAGACTCGCACTCAGGATCTCGTTTTTTTCGCACTCACCGGCGCATTCTTCTACGGTAGCAACGCGGTCGTCGGTACATTACTGGCGGATCTCTATCCCACGCGTATGCGTGCGACCGCGTACGCCGTCTGCGGTTCAGCGCCGCTCAGCATCGGGTTTGCGGTTTTCCCGAGTATCGTACCGATCGTGGTGGCCTCGAGTGGTTGGCAACAGGCGCTAACCTGGGCCGTCGTGCCGATGCTGCTGATCTCTGCGGGAGCTGCCCTCGTCTTACCGAATCTTCGTTCTGGCGAGGAAGTTCCGGACGCTTGAGTGTTAACGATCATCATCCGGGGCGCGGCAGACGGCGATCCCGAAGAGAGGAATCCATGAAGCCACTCGCAGGTAAAGTCGCCCTGGTCACCGGCGCAGGGCGTCACAAAGGACTCGGTAAGGCGATCTGCGCACAACTCGCCGCAGAGGGTTGTCGAATCGCGCTCACGGATCTTGCCGACCCCAAACCGCTGATGGACGCAAGTCATATCGGCACCCGAGCGACCATGGACGAAGTGGCGGCCGAGCTCTCGAGCATCGGCCCTGAAGTCATGGCCGTACCAATGGACGTGACGGATGAAGCGCAGATCGAAGCGGCCGTCGCGAGCGTCGTGGCGCGATTCGGGCAACTCGACATCCTGATCAACAACGCGGGCATCGGCTATCTGTTCTCACCGATCGTAGAGACCCCCGCCACGTTCTGGAAAGCCGTGATGGACGTGAATCTCCTCGGGCCGTTCCTCTGCACCAAACACGCGTCCCAGCAAATGATTCGGCAAGGCAGGGGAGGGCGGATCGTCAACATCGCCAGCCAAGCCGCCAAGTCCGGGCACCCACACCTCGCAGCCTATATCGCCTCAAAGCACGGACTCGTGGGCCTCACGCGCACGGCGGCGCTGGAACTTGGCAGTCACGGCATCACCGTCAATGCCGTATGCCCCAATCACGTCACGACAGGTCTTGGCGCCGTGCAGAACGAGTACTACGCCAAATTACGTGGTGTTTCCGTCGAACAGTATCTTGAAGACATGAAGCGTGGCATACCGATGGGCCGAGTGGGCCTCCCCGAAGATACCGCAAAAGCCTGTGCCTTCCTCTGTTCGGACGCAGCCCAGTACATCACGGGCGAAGCGATGAACGTCAGCGGCGGCGCGGAGATGCACTGAACGCGTTCGCGGGTAGCTTCTTGGGATACCCAGCGATCGACGATAGTGTCTAAGGGCCGCCAACGACCCCGTCTCTCATGAGCGCGCTGATCTCGGTCTCGCTCAACCCAAGCGAAGACAGCACGGTCGCCGTGTGCTCGCCGATCTCTGGGAGTCGGGACGACGCTCTGAGGCGTTCGTCGTCCCAGGCAATCGGCAAAACGGGCAATCGTGTCTCGCTACCGTCCGGTAACACCACGGGCTGCAACCCGCCGCTCGCCGTGAGGTGTGGATCCGTGAAAAGGTCCTCCGGGCGACCAATCGGCGCAAACGGGAGGCCACTCCGCTCGAGACGATCGATGAGGGCAGCCCGAGTGAAACCCCCAAACAAATCGCGCACGATCGGAAGCAACGTGTCGCGTGCCGCCACGCGCTGCCGATTGGAGGCGTATTCTGGCGCACTGCCAAGCGTCTCAAGACGAAAATCTCGGCAAAACCTGAGCCACTGGGTATCCGACACGATACCTACGAACACCTGCTCGCCGTCCTGCGTCTGAAACACGTCGTAGATCGCCCACGCGGACAGTCGCACCGGCATAGGCTGCGGTGCCTTGCCCGTCACCGCCTGCTGCGCCATATGCTGGCCGACCAAATAGGCTGTGGTCTCAAACAACGCACTGGTCACCGTACGACCCAATCCCGTCCGATGACGCTCCTCGAATGCCGCCAGAATACCAATGACCCCGAACATGCCGCCCGTAACATCAATGACGGAACTTCCGGCGCGCAAGGGACGCCCGGGTGGGCCGGTCATGTAGGCAAGCCCGCCCATCATCTGGGCGACTTCATCGAGCGCGGTCCTATGCGAATAAGGACCGGGCAGAAATCCTTTTTCCGAGCAATATACCAGCCGTGGATTGAGCTGACGCAGCGTCTCGGATCCCAGCCCAAGGCCCTCCATCGCGCCGCTGCGAAAGTTCTCGACGAACACATCTGCCTCGGATACCAACCGAAGCACCAGACCGAGCCCCCGCGGATCCTTGACGTTGATGGCCACGCTCTGCTTGCCCCGGTTGTACATCGGGAAGTAGCCCGCACCGGAGCCGGTGAGCTCCCGGGTGGCATCGCCAGTGATGGGCTCGACCTTAACCACTGTCGCGCCCAATTCAGCCAGGATCGCACCCACCGTTGGACCCATCACCATGTGGGTGAATTCAACAACGCGGATCCCCGCAAGGGGACCGGGCGTTTTCGTCGTGTCACTCATGGGTCGCGCTCTTCTGGGTCGCAGGTGAGAATCCGAGCGGTAGTCCCGACTCGGCGGCGAACCCGTAGAGTGATTCGCTCGGTAGAGCCGCCGCAAGTCCCCGACGGACCTCGAACAGTCGCGCAAGATCAATGCCGGTGCGTAAACCTTCCGCCTCGAGCATGAACACAAGATCCTCGGTCACCAGATTGCCGGAGGCCCCCGGGGCAAATGGGCACCCACCGAGTCCTCCGAGAGAACTATCGAAGGTCGTGATGCCAGCCTCGAGCCCCGCGAGCACATTGGCAAGCCCCAACCCACGGGTATTGTGCAAATGCAGGCCCGTGAGCGCTTGGGATCCGCACGTTGCATGCATCTGCCGCACCAGGCTGATCACTTGCCGGGGATGGGCATACCCCGTGGTGTCAGCAAGGCCCACCTCATCGACACCGGCGGCCAACAGCGCCTCGGCAAGGGCGACGACCTTGTCCGGTGATACCTTACCTTCAAGCGTACAGCCGAACGCGGTCGAGACGCTGCCCTCGAAATGTGGACGCACTGCCTCAGGCAACGACGCCAGCAGTTCCACGATCGCCCGCACCTCATCCAGTGATTGCGCGTGAGTGCGTCGCAGGTTCCTGAAGTGGTGCGTCTCAGAGGCCGAAATCGGTAGGGTCAATTTATGCACGCCGGCACGAATCGCCGCTTCGGCGCCTTTGAGATTCGGAACCAATGCCGCGACAGTCAATCCCGGGAGTGTACGCGCGAACGCTACAAGCTCAGCCGTATCGGCCAACTGGGGTAACAACTTGGCCGGCACAAAACTGCCTACCTCAATCTCACGAACGCCGGCCGCTGCCTCGGTTGCGATCCAGAGCTTCTTGGCCTCCGTCGACAGGACGGTAGAGATACTCTGAAGGCCATCGCGAGGCCCCACTTCGCTGACAAGGACGTCAACCGGACACCGTTGGTCACCCGTCATCAATTCGGCCTCATGACAGGTAGATCCACGGCCGAGCCGGCTGATCCCGCGCAAGAAAAGCCTCAATGTCGGCGCGCCGCTCCAACGTAAGATCGATCACGTCTCGTCCGGTGAGCAGCATCTCCACGGCCTCTGGATCAAGCGAAAAGGACGCGTTAAAGACCGTACCGGCCGAGACCGTTCGGGCGGCGATATCCACCCGAACCGGTCGCCCGGCGGGATCCACCGAAACCCAATCGGCCAGTTGTGCAATCTGTGCCTCCGTCAACTGCACCGGCGCGATGCCGTTGCGGACGCAGTTCGCCTCGAAGATCGGCGCGAAGCTTGGTGCAAGCACGGCGCGTATACCGAATTCATGCAGCGCCCAGACGGCGTGCTCGCGACTCGAGCCGCAACCGAAGTTGGCGCCTGTGAGCAGTATGCAGCATGACTGGTACTTGGTTTGATTCAGCACGAAGTCCATGTTGCGTTCGCGAGAACCAATACTCCGATACCGCCAGCCCGCAAACAAACCGTCCGCAAGTCCGCTTTTCGACACGCGCGTCATCTCGCGAGAAGGGATGATCGCGTCGGTATCGATATTGGCCTGAAGCAGGGGTGCCGCGCAGCCCTCGACCGAGATGAGTGGTGTCATAGACTCACGCTCGGCCGAGATCCGAGACGCCGGCGATCCGCCCGAGTATCGCACTCGCAGCCACCGTCTCCGGGCTTGCGAGGTGAGTGCGCGTCTGCGGGCCCTGCCGGCTCTCGAAGTTGCGGTTCGTGCTTGAAATTACTCGTTCGCGCTCGCCGAAGCTCTCACCACCCGCGAAAAAACACATCGAGCAGCCCGATTTTCGCCATTCGAAACCAGCCGTCCGAAACACCTGATCGATGCCCTCGGCCTCGGCACTCCGACGGACCGCCATCGACCCTGGCACGCAAATCGCCCGCACCCCGGCAGCCACCCGTCGTCCACGCAACACGTCGGCAGCACGACGCAAATCCGACAGCCGGCTATTGGTACAGGATCCGATGAAGGCGGCATCGACTGCCAGCGTCGACAGCGGCTGCCCAGGGCTCACGCCCATATACCGAATGACCCGCTCGAAGGTGTCTCGCTCTAGAGCACTCGCTTCCCATGTAGGCACAGCGGCATCCAGCGCGACCGACTGTGAGGGGCTGGTGCCCCAAGTCACCCTAGGGGCAAGCCCACCACCGTCGATGACAATCTCCTGATCAAAGCGTGCCCCCGGATCGGAGTACAGGTGTCGCCATTGATCAACGGCCTGCTCCCAGGCAGTCCCCTGCGGGGCATACCGCCGACCGCTGACATATTCGAGCGTGACTTCGTCCGGCGCGATAACGCCGCTCACGGCCGATAGTTCGGTGCTCATGTTGCAAAGCGTGAGGCGCGCTTCCATCGACAGCGCCGACACCACCGACCCGGTATATTCAATCACCGCACCCGACGCACCCGACGATCCGACTCGGGCAAGCAGGGTGAGGCAAAGATCCTTGGCCGTGACCCCTGTAGGCATACGGCCCTCGATCCGAATGCGAATCGAGCGCGGCTTACGGACTCGCAAGGTTCCAGTAGCGAGCACGTGTTCGGCCTCGGACGAGCCTATGCCAAATGCCAATGCGCCGAGCGCCCCTTGCGTGCACGTATGACTGTCAGGACACGCGACCGTGCACCCTGGCAGAGTCAGCCCCAATTCCGGTGCGACCACATGCACGATACCTTGATCGGGATCCTGCACATCGAACACGCGTATGCCTGCCGCCCGTGAAGACTCCCGTGTGGCTGTGATGAACGCCGAGCCACCCGGCATTCGGGTCGCATCCGAACGATCGTCCGTCGTGTCGACGATATGATCCATAGTCGCAAAGACACGACCTGGGTCGACGACCTGCCGGCCATGCGCTGCCAGTTCTCGCAACGCAATGGAGCCGGTGCGCTCGTGCAGGTAGGTGCGATCGATCGCGATCAGGCATCGGTCATCACACAACCGCGCGACGGCATGCTCGTCCCAGAGCTTGTCGAGAAGGCTGCGCGGTGAAGCGGATGGTGCGGTCAGCATGATTCGGTGAATCAGCCGCGGTACGGGCGATGGAGATAGCGACCGCGCGGCGAGCCGATGACCGTTCCGTGGTCAAAAATAAGTTCACCGCGAAGTATCGTACTGGTGACCGCAGCTTCAAGCGTCAAACCCTCGAACGGCGTGTAACCCTGCTGAGACTCGGAGTCGCCGGCCGTAATGACGTGAGTGTGAGTCGGATCGACCAGTACCACGTCGGCATCGAAGCCGACCGCAAGATCACCCTTGGCTTCAAGACCAAAGCGTCGAGCGGGGTTGAGCGAGGTCAGCGCGGCAATCCGGTTGAGCGACAGTCCACGGCGGCGGCCTTCGGTCATGAGCGCCGGCAACAGATACTCGGTCCCGCCGAATCCAGACTTGGCAAGCCAGATGTCGTGATCATGGCCGTCGTGCACTTTGGTTTCGTGTCGGCAGCACGCATGATCGCTGCAGACCCAGTCGATCTTACCCGCCAGCAAAGTGTCCCACAGAAACTCGACATCCTCGCGCGAGCGAATCGGCGGATTGACCTTTGCCAATGCTCCGGCTTTCGAGTCATCGTCGAGGATCAAATGGCCGATGGTGACTTCACGCCTGAAATCGATGTGCGGGAAGGTTTTCGCCATCAGCAACGCCGCTTCCACCGCTTTGCGAGAACTAAGGTGGAGGAGGTTAATGTTCACGCAATTGGTTTCATGAGCGAGATACGACGCGATGCAGACCGCGAGGCCCTCGGAGTGCGGCGGCCGCGCCGCGCTATAGGCCTTGAGACCTGACAAGCTCGTGTCACCCTGCACGATGCGTGTATACGCATTCATGATTTCGGCAGTCTCGCAATGCAGGCTGACCGAGACAATGTCGCGTCGATCAGGAAATCGATCCATCGCCGCACGTGCACCACGCATCACAAACTCGAAATGAGCGATATCGTAGTTCTCGTTCTCACCGATCATCAGGAAGTCCCGCTGGGTGCCGGAAGCACCATGGAGGCCATAGCCGCCGTAGAACATGAAGATCTTGAAGGAGGTGACACCATGGCGATCCACAAGCTCCCCCATCTCAGCGATCTGTGCGGAGTCTAGCGGCGCCAGGTGGTAGGCATAATCGACATAAAACCTTCCACGCGACGCATCCAGAACTTTCGGGAACAGCTGGGCATACGGGCCACCCTCATTCATGTAGTACTGACCGGACCGGAAGTAATTGAGACTGGTAGTGACGCCCCCTTGGGCGGCTGCGCGGCTTTCGGAGAGCGCATCCTCATGCAGCGGGGCGTAGATCCCGGTATGCATGTGTGCGTCGACCAGCCCGGGAAACGCGAGCCGTCCGTTGCCCTCGAGCACTCGAGTCGTCGATTCGACGGGTAGATCGAGTCCGATCGCCGAGATCTTTCCATCACGAACGCCGATGTCGCCAGTGATGACCTGATCGGCGCTCGGCCTGACGATGCCGACATTACGGATGACCAAATCGAAGGTTCCCGAGGTACGCATGCGTCCAATCCCATAGTCTTCGTAAGTACGCGATCCCAAGCCTAAGGGCTCAGCTTGGGTTAGTCACCTGCCCGGCGGTTCGAGGGTTCATTATACGCCCGGCGGGAGACACTTTGGTCAAGCAGCACCCCGACGAGACTGTACCTCGGGCGAAGCATCCCTAATAATCCAACCGTCGGGTTACCCGCCATCACGCTACAGGGAGTCCATCCATGGCACACCGTACCCTCCGCGGGACGATCCGCTATACGAGCAACAAGCCTGACCGCCTCGGCCAGGAGCGTGGTCGCGAGTACTTCATGCTCACCTGTCAGGCGGATGGTATCCGTACCCTGCACGCGCACTGCGAAATCGACGATGCCCCAAATGTGGTGCGTGATGTCCTCCTGAGTATGGACGTGCTCGGGCGACCTTTGGACGCGACTGTTCGTCTCACCGTGGGCGATCGGTTCGAAGGCGTGGGGTCGATGCGTTTCTCGGAGCAACTCGCCGAATGCGAGACTCTCAACCAGCGCGATGGCCGCATCAGTCAGCGGCTCGATCTCAAGGCGCGCGTGCCGTGTCTTGGCGCGCATCCGATCTGTGGTGATGCCCTGTCGCTACGTCTCTATGACCTGTCCGCAGGACCCGGTCGGCAATTTTTCAGCAATCTGATGTTGACATCGCCGGACCATCGCGGCGCATCCGGACCACTACTGTTCCCACTCGGCTTCGGCCTTGAGTACGTCGGTGAGGAACGGGTCACGGTGGCGGCGGGGCAATTCGACGCCAGACACTTTCGCTATGTGGATACGGCAGGTCAACTCCCTCAGGAACACCCACCGTACGACGTCTGGTGCACTGCGGACGATGATTATGTGTTTTTGAAGGGCGCGGTCGGAGGATACATGCAGACCTACTACGAACTGACCGAACTCGTGGACAATCGTCGCCCTTAATATCCGAGGTCAGACGCGTCTCCCATGACGACCGCTGCGCATGGGCTCATGATTTTCGGTGACTTCCAAATTTTTCAAGGACGGGCGAGCCAATGGCTGGATATCAAGAATTTCGTCAAGGCTGGGGCGTCGTTCTCGCGTCGATGCTAGGGATCGCGTTGGGTCTATCCCCCTTGCCCTTCTACACGATCGGCGTATTCGCACCCCACCTGGTCGCATCCTTTCATTGGTCGATGGCCGCCATCATGGGCGGCTTGTCTGCGATGACCATTGTCGTCGTGCTGATGGGTCCGGTCGTCGGCTGGCTTGCCGATAGGGTCGGCGTACGCACGGTCGCGATCAGCTCCGTCTGCCTGTTTGGCGTTGCCATGCTGTCCTTCGCGCTGCAAAACGGCTCGCTCTGGGTGTACTACGGCACCTGGAGTCTGGCGGCGATCGTGGGTTCCGGAACATTGCCCGTCACCTGGACGCGCGCAATCAACGTTTGTTTCGAGCGCCGGAAGGGACTAGCGCTCGGACTTGCGCTCACCGGCACAGGCGTCGCGGGCTTTCTGCTGAAGCCCTATACGGCGTTCATGATCGGTCACTTCGGCTGGCGGGGAGCCTACGTGGCCCTCGCGCTGCTACCGCTGTGCATCGCATTACCGGCCGCCGTCATGCTGTTCAAGATACGGCCGACGATCGCCGGCACCCACCACACGCCGCTGCAGCCCACCCGCGGAATCGCACTCTCCGAAGCCTTGCGTGATTGGAGATTCTGGCTGATCGGTGCCGCGTTCCTGCCCATTTCCTTTGCCATCGGGGGGCCGATTCCCAACATGGAGTCGATGTTGACTTCCCATGGACTCACCCACGAGCAGATCCTGTCGATCGTACCGTTCATCGGTTTCTTCGTTGTGATCGGCCGCTTGCTGGGCGGATGGCTTGTGGATCGGATCTGGGCACCGATTGTCGCTGCGGTCATGCTGAGCTTGCCGGCAACCAGCCAGATCCTGCTCGCCGAGGGTGCCGTGACGCCCGCGACAGCGCTCCTGTCGGTCGCCGGCTTAGGCCTCGCCGCGGGTGTCGAATACGATCTGCTCGCGTTTCTGACCGCACGCTATTTCGGCACGCTACACTATGGGGCAATTTATGGCGCGCTTTATGGGTTCTTCGCGATAGGCGCCGGCTTTGCGTCGATGATCTACGCCCATGTCTTCGACGTCAGCAAAACATTCGACGGCATTTTTCTTTACGGTGCTCTTGGCATGGTGGCAGGAGCACTGTTGCTTTTCGCGCTAGGTCCATACCGATACAACGTCGAGCATGCCGAGCGCTGAGGCCCGATCAATCCACCGTTCAGACCGGTCGCCAGATACCGATGAGAGCGGCGAGTATTAGACACACCCAAATCGCCACGACCCAGTAGCGACAGCGATTCATGCTCCGCCGTAGCCGATGCTCAAGTACCGCATCCGTCTGAGGCGTCAACTTCGAAAAGGCCGCGACGAATTCCCGCAACGGCGGCCGGATCCGTAATCCAAAGAACGTCGCCAGGGCGAGAATCAGGCACTTCATGCCAAGGAACAGGGGTATCGACACCGAAAGTGATGAAGGTCGCCACCATGCAGCGATCGCAACACACCCGATCACTGCGAGCACCCCGATGACCGTGATGCGGACCACCGTATCGATTCGCGCCAAGCCTTGGGTCGTGGGCCCTGGACTCCGGTGCACTCGCAAGGACAGCCACAGCCACGCCAGACTGCTCATCCATAGCATCGTCAGCAACGGCAGCGACACCGGCAACCAGCCGGCCGACATTGCGAGCGACAGTCCGGTCGGCAGCATCAATACCAACGCGATATTTGGCGCGGTGTCGACGACATTCACAAGCTCGAGCGCCAGCATGCGCTCGCGCGGCGGCCGAGCAGGATCAGTAGCGTAAAAACTCGCACAAAACGCGCCCAGGTCCCCGCCGAGCCAGTAAACCCAGACGAGCGCATGACATAGCGTCAACAGGGTCGTGGTCATTCCGGCTCAGCGACCCAACTCGGTCGAAACTTCCTCGGCACTCGCTTCTGACGTCGTCGACTGTGCTTCCGCATCTTGCTGGAGGATGCGCAAAATGCGCGCAAGATACGCCTGCATCGCGCTACCTCGCTCGGCGGCCGCTTGCGCATCGGGGGTATAAGCGTCGATCGCACCGGGCACAAGCACCCCGTGTTGTTCCAGCAACCGTTCGAGGGTGTCCTGGCGCTCCCGCAACACGGCAAGTTCCTGAGCGACCGCCATCACCACCGAGAGCACCTGCTCGGTTTGCCTCGACTCGAGGAAGTAAGGGCGACGTCCCTTGGACTTTTTCCCGGCTGCCCCCAGCAGGTCTATCGGCTCGCTCATGCTGCCTGCTCCGAGGTCGCGGCGTGCTTACGGGCACCGGTGATGTGCCAAGCGGCGCGACGGCCATAATCCTCGGCTTCGCTCAGGGCCGGACGCTTTCGAAGTTGCTCGGGATCGGCGATCGCCTCAACACCACCATGCAGCAAATCCGCCTTCGCAAACCCCGCACGGACCATGAACGCATCCAGATCAATTTCGTGTAGCCGCGTCCAGAAGGGTTCGTTGTTGTAAAATGCATCCCAGTCGCGCAACGCCTGTTCATACAGAGGCATTTCGGGAGTGTACTGCGGCTGTTCTGCGTGCAGCACGAAACCGCCCGGCGCGAGCAGTCGGAAGGTTTCACGAAAAATGGCCTGCAGCGCCGGATAGGAGGTTTCGTGCAGAAACATCGTCGACTGTATCCAGTCGAAAGACGCCGCTTCGAATTGTGGCAGAGACTCCGCGTTGGCTTGCACGAAACGTATGTTCGTGACACCGAGGGACTTAGCCCGAGCTAAGCCGTAGCGCAGCATCGGAGCCGCCACGTCGACACCCACGACTTCAGCATCGGGATAGGCCATGGCGATCGGTAGAACGCTGTGTCCGAGTCCGCAGCCTATGTCGAGTATGCGCCGCGGCTTGAAGTCCGGATGGTGTTCACGCATCCACTGCACCAAACCCCAACCGGCGCCATCCGTCAGCCGACCGAGTGCGCCACCAGTGGTCACGAAAAGCCCTGCGTCGTAATTGGCCGCAGCCGATATGTCCTCGGGCCAAAGCTCGGTGTAGTAGCTACCCGGCATACAGTGATTGTCCACGGCCGCAATATAGCGCGGCATTTGCAGCGTCGGATCCAGCACGAGTCTCGGATCACCGCGGGTCAGCTCCGCGCTACGCGCGTTGAGCCGAGCCGCCTGTCGCAGCACGACGGAACGACCAGCCTGCTGACGAGACTCCATGGTGTTTCGTCGCAGCGCCGACCAGACCTGAAATGCAGGATCCTTCAAAAGTGCACGCCGGACCTCCTGCCGATCGGAAAAATCCCGACCGTGGGTACGGTGAAAGTCAGGGCGGACACGAGACTCGTAGGCGCGCCCGACGCCAGGGAGGATCCGCGTGGCAAGGTGTCGGTTCATGTGCGCCAGAAAATTGAACCTGGCAATCTCATCATGCGTGAGCGACGGCGACAGGTCGTGTCGGCCGACCTGCCGGTAATCCGGCGGGCCGTCATAGCGGCGATCATCAGCCAGTGCATCCACGGGCGTAGCGGGCTTGGCAGTCATGGCAGTGCCTTTTCCTAGATTGGCCGTGCGGCCGTCGCAGCCCAAGGTTATACCCAATCGAGTGCGTCTTCGTCACTCGACCGACCCACGCGCTCGCACACCCTCGAAGGCGCGGTTAACGAGGCGCCTCTCTTCTCAAGACCCATGGTGCGATGCAGCACTCTGGATGCAACTGGTGTCCATTGGCTTTTACGTCGACACACCGGCATACCGTCGCGAACGGTGCCCGGACGCTCTAAATCAGCATACTTTCCCGCCGTGATCTTGGTGTCTCACGGAGCCGACGCCTAGCATTGATCGATGTCGGATATGTTGCAACAAACTCAAAGTTGTATACACTGGGGTGGGGATTCGGTCTTGGTCAAGTAGCACCAAGACGGCTAGCGCGGCCTGTATCAGGCACGCAGCAGATCGATTAAGGCTTCACTTACGAGGGCTATGTATGAGCATCACACGTCCGTTTTCGAGGATCGCAGTTGCGGTCGCTACGGCATTGGCGACTAGCGTAGCCCTGGCGGACACGCCAGCAGACTCCGCAGGTCTCGACACCATTGTCGTCACCGCGCAGCGCCGAAGCGAAAACTTGCAGGACGTGCCGCTCGCGGTCAGCGCCTTCACCGCCGCCTCTCTGGATGCACAACAGATCACGAGCACCCTGCAGGTCGCCCGCGAGGTGCCGAACTTCATTGCCGCCAACAACGTGGGTCAGGCATCAGCCAACGTCTATTACATCCGCGGCCTCGGCCAGACACAGTCGTTCCCAACCTTCGAGCCGCAAGTCGGCACGTATGTGGATGACATCTACATCGGCCGACAAAATGCCAACAATCTAGCGCTCTTCGGTGTGTCCGACATGGAAGTGCTGCGCGGACCGCAGGGTACGCTGTTCGGTCGTAACTCGACTGGTGGCTCTATCGTGGTCAACCTCGCGAAGCCTACCGACGACACCAGTGGTGCATTCGAGGCCGCCTACGGCGCCTTCAATCGTCGCGAGCTGGTAGGTTCTATCAGCACGCCGCTCAGCGACACGCTGAAGTCAAAGACCTCCTTCTTCACCGTTCAAGACGACGGGTACGTGCACAACGTCACCACGAACGAGACGATGAACGCCACCAAGAACGTCGGCATACGGGAAGCCCTGCGCTACAACCCGGCCGCCAACATCGAATGGAACGTCTCCGCGGACTACATCGACAACAATGGCGCCAACGTCCTCAACACCCCGAGCGGCAGTGGACGTATTTCCTATAGTGGCTGGAGCCAAACCCCGGGCGCCTTGGCTTCCGCGACACTCTTCAGTCTTCCCGGCTTCCCGCCCGTCATGACTGGCGCCAAAGCCAATCAGGGCCAAGGCGTCGACGTGGTGAGCTGGGGCCTGATGTCCAATCTCAAGATCGGCTTCGAAAGTGGTGCGCTCAATATCATCACCGGTTACCGCGGCCTCCACCAGATGACTGCGGTCGACTTCCCGGACGCGGCGCTCGGTCCGGTTCTGTTCGACGAGAGCCCGATCGGACAATTCGCGCTCGCGCAGGACCTGCACAGTCACCAGTTTTCACAAGAGTTCAAGTGGACCGGAGAAGCCGGCAAGCTCAAGTACACGACGGGCGTGTTCTACATGAGCGAAAGTAACAACAACGATTTCGGCGCAGCCGCCAATCTGCCATTCCTGTGCGCTCCAGTCCTCGGCGAAATCAACCTCGGCTTTCTTGCACCACTCTGTCCCGCCACCTACGGCCCATTGGGACTTGGCGATGAGACGACCGTCAACGATACCCACACGAGTGCGATCTATGCCCAGGGTGATTATCCGATCACGGACAAACTGACCGCCACCGTCGGCGGTCGTTTCACCCATGAGACCAAGTCACTCACGGCGCGCGGCAACGTGGCCGGCAGCGGCTTCTCGACTGCGGACATCCAGACCGCAGGGTTCCTCACCGACTTGTCCGTCAACGAGTTCACACCGCGCTTCGCGCTCGAGTACAAGGTCGACCCGAACCTCATGTTCTTCGGCTCCGCCACCCGCGGATTCCAGGGCGGTGGCTGGAACGGGCTGGCCTTCAGCGCAGCGACTTTCAACAACTTCGCGCCGGAGACAGTGTGGTCGTACGAGCTCGGCATGCGATCGGAGAGCGCTGATCACCGAGTGCGCCTGAACGTCACGGCATTCTACGAAAACGTCAAGGACTACCAACTGCTGTCCGACAATACGCAGGCTGGCAGCTTTGTTACCAACAATGCCGCCGACATGCAGGCTTCCGGTCTTGAGGCCGAGCTCACCTGGCGTCCGCTCGATCGCCTGACCATCGACACCAACGTCGGCCTGATGAGCGCCAAGTACAAGAACCCGGGCTCGATCGTGACGACGCAGCAGCAGGCTTGCCTTGCAGCGGTCGGTGCGGCCAACCCGAATTGCGGCAGCGGCATCGTTGATGCGAACGGCAATCTGGCAACGCCTTCGTATACGCCACATGCAAACGCCTCGGTACACGTGATGTACGCGTGGCCGGTCGGCAACTACACGGTCACCGGCAACATCGGCGCTCAGTACGTTGGTAGCGAGAACGTCGGCACGGAAGGCAGCCCGGCCGGCGAGAACGGTGCGATCACGACACTTGACGCGGGGATCACCGCTCAGGAAAACGGCTCGCATCTGTCGATGACGCTCGAGTGCCGCAATTGCACGGGCAAGGACTGGGGCACCGCGTATCTGTTCGGCTACAAGTACTGGAACGTGCCCGGCACGTACGACGTCCGTCTGAACTACAAGTTCTGAGTCGGCACCCCCTCGCGGCCACGCCGCGAGGGGGTGACTTGATCATGGCACATACCGTGCTATGACCTTCCCCGATGAGCCGAACCCGACGTCAGAGTGGCGTGGGTGACGACTGACGAAGGGCGGCTTGCTGATACAATCCAAGCATCCTTCTCACCGACCGGTTTGTCACCTATGTACTCGGCACCACTTTCCGAACTCCAGTTTGTGCTACACGCACTGCTAGGGGACGGGGTGCTCGCAGAACTGCCGGAACTGGACGACTACTCGCCGGATTTTGCGGATGCAGTACTCCAGGAAGCCGCCGTGTTTGCGGAGGAAGTACTCGCGCCCATCAACCAGCTTGCCGACAGGACCGGTGCTGTCTGGACGGCGGAGGGGGTGACCACTCCGTCCGTGATCCGTGAGGCCTACCGTCGCTTCGTGGCCGCAGGGTGGCCGTCGCTACGCGGCCCCAAGGCTTATGGCGGCCAGATGGCGCCACTGTTGCTATGCACGGCTGTCGAGGAGCTCTGGGCCTCCGCCAACCTGTCGTTCAAGCTTTGCCATATGCTCACGCGAGGCGCCATCGAGGCGATCGAGCGGTGCGGGTCGACAGCCCAACAGAGCCTGTATCTACCGAAGCTCATCAGCGGCGAGTGGACGGGCACCATGAACCTCACCGAACCGCAGGCGGGTAGTGATCTTTCGTTGATCCGCACTCGGGCCGAGCTGACCTCGCAGGGCTATCGCCTCTACGGACAAAAGATCTTTATCAGCTGGGGCGACCACGACCTCACCGACAACACCATCCACTTGGTACTCGCGCGGATCGACGGCGCACCCGCAGGCACCAAGGGTATCTCTCTGTTCATCGTCCCGAAGGTGCTCGTCCATCCGGACGGCAGTCTCGGCGCCAGAAACGACGTACGCTGTCTCTCGATCGAGCGAAAGCTCGGAATACACGCAAGCCCGACCTGCGTGATGTCGTATGGCGAACAGGGTGGCGCGCTTGGCTTTCTGGTCGGTGAGCCGAACCGCGGCCTCGAATACATGTTCATCATGATGAACGCCGCACGCCTGTCCGTAGGCCTCGAAGGCTATGCACTCGGCGAGAGGGCATATCAACAGGCGGCCGGCTGGGCCGCAACGCGCCGCCAGGGGAAAGGGCCGGCCTCGGACGCGGTCGGCGCGCCGACCGACGCCATCACGATCGACAGGCACCCGGATGTCCGGCGAATGCTATTGACGATGCGCGCCTCGGTGGAGGCCGCGCGGGCTCTGGCGCTTTATGCCGCATTGCAGCTCGACCTTGGGTCACATGGGACGGACGCCAGCGTCCGTACGGCCGCACAGACTCGTGGCGATCTGCTCATTCCGATCGTCAAGGGCTACGCCACGGAAATGGGGGTGGAGGTCGCGTCACTTGGCATCCAGGTCCATGGCGGCATGGGCTATGTCGAGGACACCGGCGCGGCTCAGTTCCTGAGAGATGCGCGCATCGGGCCCATCTACGAAGGGACAACGGGCATACAGGCGCTTGATCTCCTCAATCGGAAGGTGGGCCGCGACCAAGGCGCGGCCCTATACCGTTTCGTCAATGAGATGCGCCTAGAGCTCGAGCGCATCGACGCCGGTGACGTCGGACCTCGGGGCATCCGTGAGGCGTCCCTGTCGGCATTGCTTGAACTTGAGCACGCGACGCGGCTTCTGCTCGGTCATCTCGCACACGACGCCCGTCACGCCCAAGCGGTCGCCGTGCCATTTTTGAAGCTCTGTGGCCTCACGATGGGTGGGTGGCTACTGGCCAAGGCAGACGCATTGGCGGCACGCGGCATAGGCGCGAGTCCGGACTTCCTGGCGGCCAAGCGCACCACTGCGCATTTTTACGCCACCCACCTGTTACCCGGGGTCAGCGCTTTGCGACAGACCATCGAGCACGGCGCCGCGTTCTAAGTTGCGGATGCAAAAACGCCGACCCCGTGGTCGGCGTTCGTTACGTCGATCCGGCACCTTCCGGTGCCGGATAGCCCGTCGCTTACTTCCCGCCGGCGAAACGGTAGGAGACATCCAGGCCAAAAGCGCGCCCCGTGCCGGAGTTCAGGAAGGAACCACCGAACTCAGGCGCCGGAATCACTTCAGCCAGATACTGCTTGTTCGCCAGGTTGCGGCTCCACGCCATCACGTCCCAATTGGCGCCGCGAACGCCAAGCCGGGCATTGAAGAGCGTGTATGCCGCACGATAGGTTCGGGAGTAATCACCCGGAACGCCGAACACCGTCTGTACCTGATTGTCCTGCACCGCGCTGAACCAGGTCTTGCCGATGGAATTGCCATCCACACGTGCCACTAGATTGAGGTGATCGCCCATGGCAACCGTGAAGTCAGCACCAAACGACGCGGTGTACTCCGGTGCGTAGGGCACCTTGTTGCCGGCGGTGTAGGGGCGACCCGAATAGCTGTCGATGTTGCTGTCGACCGTACCAACGCCCGCGAACAACGACAGATAATCGCCCGTCTTCCAGCGGATATCGCCCTCGACACCCTTGAGCGTGGCCTCATCGATGTTGGTCACCACGCGCAGTAGGCCAAACGGACCCGCGAAGAAGTTGAAGATCTGCATGTTCTGGACCTTCGTGTCGAAGGCTGCAAGATCGATCATGACCGTGTGATCCACGAGATCCAGCTTGAGGCCAACCTCACCGGCCTTCGAGACTTCCTTCTTGTACTCGTCGGAGACGCCGTTTGGGTATTGCGCACTCGCCACCGGCAGCGCCGAAATTCCGGTCACTACCGCGGATGGGTTGACGTAATACAGACCACCAAAATACTGCTGCACCGTGGCGGCACTACCGGATGAGTTGAATCCACCGCTACGGAAGCCATAGCCGTAGGAGGCGTAAGCCGACATGTTGGTATCGAACTTCCAGTTGAGCGACAACTTGGGTTCCGGCTCGCTGAATGACGCAGACCGGCTGGGGATCGAGCTAGCCGACGGATTCACGTTGTAATACGGGTTGATGTAACCCGGATTAGCGAAGCCGGTCGTCTGCGGAGCGACCTTCGGAACATTGTTGTCAACGGTCCGCTGTTCGTTGTCGTAGCGGATGGCGAAGGCGAGTTCCAGATTCTTCTGAATGTCGTAGGCGATGTTGCCGAATACCGCAGACACCTTGTTCTCGTAGTTGTCATCAAACAGCAGGTCGGTGGGATTCGGGCCAGAGCTCGGCACGAAAGCCTGCGCGAGGAGGTTGCCATTCCCCGGATCAGAACCCTGTGAGACAACCACGTGCCGCTTGATGTCAGCGACATAAAGGCCCGCCTGCCAGCGCAATGCCTGATCACCGGGAGAGGTGATGCGAAGCTCCAGCGAGGCATCCTTCTGATCGCGCTGCTGGTACTGATAACCGTCGCAGGTCGACGGACCGTAGGCCGGAAGCACGTTGAACGGCAGCCCGAAGGTCGCCGCATAGAACGTTGGCGACGGCAATGGGCCGCCCGTTTGGTTCTGGAGATCGGCGGCACACTGTGGAATGTTGTTGTAAAGACCAAAGGCCGCGCTGGTTCCATCCGTCAGGAAGTAATTGGTCTGGTTGTTGTACGCCGCCCAAGCGGTCAGCGTGCCAGCGTCGATCTTGCGATCCCACTTGACCGAGACCTGTTCGTTCTTCTGCTCGTTGTGGGGAACGATGTTGTTGATGTACTTGAAGTCGTGGCTGTTGACGTTCTGGAAGAAGTCCGCGCTGTTGTAGCCGTTGCCGTTGAGGAACGACAATCCGGATGCGAAAGCGGGCAGCGCGAATACCGCATTGAAGTTGATCGCACCGGCCGTGATCTTCGAGTACTTGGCCTTGATGTCGAAAGTACCGTTCTCACCCGCATCGACGATCATCCGCGGCGCGATACCTTCTTCCTTGTAGTAGTCGGCGCAGCTGTCGCACTTCAGATAGCTGTTATAAAAGAAGCCGTTGGTGTTGCGATAAAACGCACTGACGCCGGCATCGACGCCGTCGGCAATCTTGCCGCTGAAGTAGACGTTGGCCTTCTCGGTACCCTTGTTGCCGCCACCGACCGTGGCATCGAACTCGGTCTCATCGGTGGGCTTGTGGGTGTTGATGATCATCGCGCCAGACACCGCATTGCGACCATAGATCGCGCTTTGCGGGCCCTTGACCACTTCGATCTGGTCGATGTTCGCGAATTCCTGGTTGAATCCGTTCGGGTTGGTCTGCAGCACGCCGTCGATCACCAGCGCGAAGTTGGTTTCCGCGTCGCGGCCGGTGTTGATGCCGCGGATGCTGACCTGCATGTCGCCGACTTCGGCGGTCTGCACCTGCGAAACGCCGGGTGTGAGGGCAATAAAATCCTGCGGGCGTTCGATGCCGGCACGCTTGATGTCGTTGGCCGTGAACGCCTGTACGGTGGCCGGGACGTCGACGAGTTTTTCCTCGCGGGCGCGAGCCGTGACCACGATCTCGCCGAGCTCGCCGGCGGAGGAGCTTGCGGCAGGCGCCTGCTGGGCTCCGGCTTGTGCAGACAGCAGTGCGGAGGCGATCGCCGCAGACAGCAGCGGTAGACGACGAATAAGGATGGTCATGGGTTCCTCGCGTATCAGTAAGTAATGCAAATTCGGCCACATGCTCGGGCGAGAACTCACGGCCGACGAAGCGCTTCACCCCTGAGGGGCACTGCATCTGACCTACGAGCGTCTCGACGTGCAAACACTGGACAAGGGACGTCGACGGGAAGCTGAGCTCGCAGCAACCCTACACAAAGTGTATACAAATCGCAACGTGACACTATTACTACGGATTATCCGGTGAGTGTCAAGTGACGGCGTTTCGGCGAGCGTTCAGGTAATCCAGCACGGACGGTAAATCGACCACTTCCGCATATTTCGCCTGCAGATCGAACAGGTTTGCCTCATGGGGACCGGGTGCGCGATCACCAACGGCGTCGCGCACCACGAGCGGAATGAACCCATGCTGACAGGCATCAACAGCTGTTGCGCGTACGCAACCGCTGGTTGAGACGCCACCGATCAATATCGTGTCGACGCCAAGCGAGGTCAATGTGGCGGCAAGCGTCGTGCCGAAAAAAGCACTGGCATATTGCTTGACGATCAAGGTCTCGCCATCGGCGGGCTCGACGCACGCCGGAAAGGCACCGAACCGCGGATCCTGATCGGCTTCGAAGCCGTGCAGGGCAGGGACTTTCCGAATGAACACACCGCCGTCGCGCCCACCCGGCTGATAGCGCACGCAGGTGTGAACCACGGGAATGCCTGCCGTACGGACAGCCGCCAGCAAGGTGCTCGCGCCGCGCAGGGCACCGAGACACCCCTCACCGCCGAACAGGGGCGATCCTTCGGTGAAATAGGCATTCACCAGATCGACCAACAGCAATGCGGGTTGACGGCCGGGCCGCAGGCGGCCGTTGAATCCTCCACCTGACGCCTGATCGTCCGGATGTGCCATGACTCAGATCACCTTGCGGGATTTCAGGCCAGCGTAGCGCTCCTCGGTCATCCCGAGGAGTCCAAGATACACCTCGTCATTGTGCTGACCGAGTTCAGGCGCAGGAGAACGAACTCCGCCCGGAGTGACCGACAGCTTGGGCGCGACATTTTGCATCTTGAGCTCGCCGAACACCGGGTGAGGCGTACTGACGATGGCATCGCGCGCCACGAACTGCGGGTCCTCGAGCATGTCTGGGGCGCGATAGATCAGGCCCGAGGGCACCGCAGTCTCCGGCCTTGCGAGAATCTCCAAGACCTCCTTGGTGGTGTAGGCGGCGGTCCAGCGGCCCACCCGCGCATCGAGCTCGCTCTGGCGTGCTCCGCGCGCCTGGTGCGTGGCATAGTCCGGATGACTGGCGAGCTCAGGCTCACCCATGGCAAGCGCGAGTCGAGAGAACACCGTGTCCTGATTCGCGGCGATCAAGACGAGTCCATCCTTGGTGGGATAGACGTTTGAAGGCGCGACGTTCGGCAGGATGGCGCCGGTGCGCTCACGGATGAACTTGCGCTGGTCGTAGTCGGTGATCAGCGACTCCATCATCGCGAGCACTGCTTCGTAGATCGCCGAATCCACCACCTGACCGTAGCCCGTCCGTTCCCGATAGTGAAGCGCCGACAGCGCTCCGAGGCAGGCGAAAGTCGCCGCCAACGAGTCGCCGATGCTGATACCCATTCGGGACGGTGGGGTCGAGGGATCCCCGACCACGTAGCGAAGTCCACCCATGGCCTCACCGATCGCCCCGAAGCCCGGATCTTTAGCCCGTGGCCCCGTCTGGCCGAAGCCCGACACACGGATCATGATGAGCTTGGGATTGATGGCCGCAAGTTCTGGATAGGACAAGCCCCACTTTTCCAGAGTTCCCGGTCGAAAATTCTCGAGCAAGAAATCGGCTTTCGCCACCAACTCCCGCAGCAGCGCCTGGCCCTCCGCCTGCCGAAGGTCCAGCGTCACCGCCTTCTTGTTGCGGCCAACCACCGGCCACCAGAGGGAGGATTCTCCCTCCTTCTGCCGACCCCACACCCGCATCGGGTCACCCTGATTGGGGGGCTCGATCTTGATGACCTCGGCGCCAAGATCGCCAAGCAACTGGCCGCAAAAGGGGCCCGCCAGCAGCGTGCCGAGTTCAAGCACCCGAAGGTCGGACAGCGGGCCATTGGGAAAGGCCGGATCAGTCATCTTGGTCTTCCTTAAAACAGGGACATCATGTATACAATCCATGTCACGACCGGTCAAGGTGACACCGGCGCGGTAGCGCACGGCTCGGTGCTCGGGTATACCTTTTGTTCATAGCGTTGGAGTCCTGTCGCGTTCCATGACACGCCACACCCCCCTTCCGTCCCACATCGAGCTCGTCGAGGTCGGCCCGCGCGACGGCCTGCAAAACGAGTCGACGCATTTCTCGACCGAGACCAAGCTTGCCTTCATTGAGCGCGCCTACGCCGCGGGCCTAAGACGCATCGAGGTCGCGAGCTTCGTCAATCCAAAGCGCGTCCCGGCGATGGCGGATGCCGAAGCGGTCCTCGCGGGCCTCACCCACCATACCGACCTTCGCAGCATTGGCCTTGTGTTGAATGCCAAAGGGTTCGAGCGCGCCGCAGCTGCAGGATGTCGTGAAATCGGCATGGCGGTGGTCGCGAGCGACACCTTCAATCAGCGCAATCAGGGGGTGACGACCGACGAGTCGATCGCCGCCTGGCTTGAAATAGCGGCCAAAGCCCGTGCTGTCGGACTGCGCTATCAGGTGACCGTGGCCGCCGCCTTCGGTTGCCCCTTCGAGGGTGAGGTGGCGATCGAGCGGGTAGTCGAGATCGCGCGTCGCGTCGCCGAAGCACAACCCATCGAGATCGCGGTTGCCGACACCATCGGTGTTGCCGTACCCACTCAGGTCACTGAACTGATCACGCGCTTGCGTGAGGCGTTGCCGGGCATGCCACTTCGCGGCCACTTTCACAACACACGCAATACCGGTCTTGCGAATGCCTACGCCGCGGTCGCCGCGGGCGTGAGCACCCTCGATGCGAGTATCGGTGGCATCGGCGGCTGCCCTTTCGCACCGGCGGCGACCGGCAACATCCCGACCGAGGATCTCGTTTACTTGTTGTCGCGCATGGGCGTCGACACTGGCGTTGACCTGGAACGCTTGATCACGACGGCGCATTGGCTCGAAGATCACCTTGGCCGTCCGGTGCCCGGTGCGCTGTCCAAATCAGGTTCCTTTCCCGGGGCGCGCGCCGCCTGATTGGGCATCGCCGTTCAGTCTTCGAAGATCACACGAGTTTGCCGTTTAGAGTTTTGTCTTCACCATCCGCATTCGGGGGACACGCATGAGTTATCGATTGGGCGTCGACGTGGGCGGGACCTTCACCGACCTGCTGCTCGTCAACGAGGCCACAGGCCAAACCTGGACCGCCAAGGTGCCGAGCACCCCGGCGGATCAGTCCATCGGAGTCTTGAACGGCATCGCACGCGTCTGCGAGCGCGCAGGGGTAGCACCTTCCGCGATTTCCCATGTGATGCACGGCACCACGGTCGCCACAAACACCGTGCTGACCGGTACCGGCGCGCGCTGTGGACTGGTGACGACCGTCGGCTATCGTCAGGTGCTGCAAATCGCCCGCAGCTTCGTCCCCGGTGGCCTCGGTGGCTGGATCATCTACAACAAGTCGCTGCCGATGGCGCCACTCTCCTGCACGATCGAGGCGCACGAGCGCATTGGGGCACGCGGCGAGGTGGTCACCCCCCTCGATGAAAAGAAGCTGCGAAGCTCACTCAAGCAGCTCGCCGCCGAGGGCATCGAGGCACTCACCGTCTCGTTGATCAACTCGTTCGCGAACGACACGCATGAACGTCGCATCAAGGCGATCGCCGCCGAGGAGCTGCCGGGCATTCCGGTATCGTTGTCCTCGGATGTGGTGCCCGAGATGCAGGAATACGAGCGCACCGTCACCACGGTGGCAAACTCCTATGTCCGCCCGCGCGTACAACGCTACGTCAACAACCTGACGTCGAAGCTCGCGACCCACTCGAAGGGCGTCAAACTCCACATCCTGCGATCGGACGGTGGCCTGTCGTCAGCGAAGTCCTCCGAGGAATATCCGGTCAATCTGCTGATGTCGGGTCCGGCAGGCGGCGTCACCGGCGCTGTCGGCGTCGCCGTCGAAGCGGGCTTCCCCAATCTCTTGACCGTGGACGTCGGTGGCACGTCCACGGACGTGGCATTGATCATGAACGGCGAACCGCGTCTTCGCCGCGAAACGACGGTCGGCGACGTCACCGTGCGCGCATCCTCGGTCGACATCCGCACCGTGGGTGCCGGTGGTGGCTCCATTGCCCACGTACCGGAACTGACCAAGGCGCTGCGTGTCGGCCCGCAATCGGCCGGTGCGGATCCGGGTCCTGCCGCCTATGGTCGCGGCGGCACCGAACCCACGGTGACCGATGCGAACGTTGTGCTCGGCTACATGCCGGAGATGCAGCGTCTGGGCGGTGACATGGAACTGCGTCGGGATCTCTCGCAAGCCGCTGTCAAGAAAGTGGGTGACGCGCTCGGCAAGAGCGTGCGCGATGCGGCGCTTGGCATCTATAACATCGTCAACGAAAACATGGTCGGTGCGCTGCGACTCGTGTCGGTCGAGCAAGGCCACGATCCGCGCGACTACGCTCTGATCGCCTTCGGCGGCGCCGGCCCATTGCACGCCAATGCGCTCTCGAGGCTGCTGGGCTCCTGGCCATCGATCATCCCGCCGGGTCCCGGCGTGCTCTGTGCGCTCGGCGACGCCACCACCGCGGTACGCGATGAATCCGCCCGCACCTACATCCGTGCGTTCTCCGACACCACCGCCAAGGACGTGCACAAGATCCTCACCGGTCTTGCGAAGGATGCGTCGAAGTCACTGGAACGCGAGAAGGTGTCGCGCGCCGAGATGCGCACCACCTACCAGGTGGACGTGCGCTACAAGGGCCAGGGCTTGCTACTGACCGTGCCACTGACGCTCAAGGATCTCGAGAAGAATGGCCTCGCCGCGATCTCCGGACCGTTCGATGAGGAACACAAGCGGCTCTTCACCTTCACGCTGCCGCTCGAGCATGAGCTCGTCAACCTGCGCGCCGTGGTACAGGGACGTGGCATCAGGATCCGCCGACCGAAGCTCGCGAGCGGTACCGCCGATGCGAAGGCCGCGGCCGTGGGTCGCCAGAAGTCGTACATGGATGGCCGTGAGTACACGGCGACCGTCTATGACCGTGCCAAGCTCAAGGCGGGCAACCGGGTCGCGGGTCCCGCGATCGTGATGGAAATGGACTCGACGACCGTGATCCTGCCTGGCCACCATGGCCTCGTGGATCGCTTCGGCAACATCCTGATCTACCCCGACACCCACGCGAAGGCGAAGGTGAAGGCGAAAGCGAAGACGGCGAAAGCGCCGGTTCGTTCCAAGGGTCGCAAGTAATCGCTCCGGGAGAGACGCACATGGCTGCCAAGATCATTCAGACGAACAAGAAGCGGATGAAGAAGGTGAAGGTCGATTCGGTCACGATCGACATCATCGAGAGCGCGCTCAAGAACGCACGTTTCGAGATGGACACGGTGCTGTTCCGCACGGCGATGTCACCAGGCATTCGCGAACAACACGATGAGTTTCCGTTGATCGCCAACCTCGAAGGCAAGATGGTGGTGGGTCAGTTCGGTTCCTTCATCCACGGCTTCATGCAAGGCTACGACGGCACCGTGGAGGAGGGGGACATCTTCATGACCTCCGATCCATATTCCGTCAACGGCGCCATCAGCCACGCCAACGATTGGCTGATGCTGATGCCGATCTACAAGGAAGGGAGGCTGATCGCCTGGTCGGCGATGTTCGGTCACATGACCGACATCGGCGGCAAGGTGCCAGGCTCGTTGCCGATCGATGCCCGCCAGATCTATGAGGAAGGCATCGTCATTCCGCCGCTCAAGATCTATCGGCGCGGCGAACTCCAGGAAGACGTGCTCAAGGTCATTCTGCACAACTGCCGCCTGCCGATGTGGAACCTTTCCGATTTCAATGCCATCGTGGCGGCACTCAGAACGGCAGGCCTGCGCTGCGTCGATCTTTCGCGTCGTTTCGGCGACGACGTGTTTTATTCGGCCATGGATGAGATGCTCGATCGCAACAAGCGGGCGATGCGCGCCTTGATCCGACAGAACGTCCCCGAGACCAAGCAACGCTTCGAAGACTACATCTGCGACGACGGCATGGGCATGGGTCCCTACAAGATCGCCTGCAGCATGTGGCGCGAGGGCGACATTTGCGTCTTCGACTTCGAGGGCACGGATCCGCAATCGGTCGGCAGCATCAACTTCCTCCTCAGCGAGGAAATGTTCAAGATGTTTGCCGGCATCTACATGATCATGGTGTTCGACCCACAGATCCTGTTCAACGATGGTTTCTACGAGTTGATGGACGTTCGCATCCCGAAGGCGACGCTCTTGAAGCCCATGAAACCTGCTGCATTGTCCTGCCGTACGCACGCGCTGGGTCGGATCTTTGACATTCTGGGTGGACTCCTCGGTCAGGGCAACCCGGCGTTCATGTGTGCTGCCGGCTTCTCCGACAGTCCGCATCTCATGTACTCGGGTTATCGCGCCAACGGTGAGTGGTATCAACTCTTCCAGATCGGCTTTGGTGGCATCCCCGGACGTCCGTTCGGCGATGGCCCCGACGGTCACTCGCTGTGGCCTGCCTTCACCAACGTACCCAACGAGTTTCTCGAGAGCTACTTTCCGCTTCGGATCGAGACCTACGAGACGATTGCGGACACCGGCGGTGCCGGCAAGAACCGGGGTGGGAACGCGCTGCGGGTGGGCTATCGATTCCTCGAGCCGGGTGAAATCTCCATTCATGACGATCGTTGGCTGACGTATCCCTGGGGCGTGACCGGTGGACTGCCCGGCACCCGAGGCAGCAAGCGGCTCATTCGCGCTGATGGCACCGAGTCCGCACTGCCGTCGAAGTGTGACCGCGTGAAGGTCGAGGCGGGGGATCTCTTGTACTTCGACACCTGGGGCGGCGGTGGTTGCGGGGATCCGCTGGAGCGAGAGACCGAGCGAGTGTCGTTCGACGTGAAGGCAGGCCTTGTGACGGTTGCCGGTGCACGGCGGTACGGGGTTGTCATCGACGCCAGCGGCATCGTGGACGAAGCCGCCACCAAGAAGCTGCGTGCCAAGATGACCAAGGAGCGAGGCGGGGTCAAACTCTTCGATCGCGGCTTCGACAGCATCGAGGAACTGAAAGGACGCTGCCTGAAGGAAACCCAGTTGCCGCCACCGGCAGCGCCTCAGTTCACGGCTTGGGCCAAGGGCCGGCGGGCGGCACGCGCCTGATCGGCCGACTCGCTGAACGGACCAAGGACGGTATATCCTACCGTCCTTGGTCAACTCCAACGTTTCCTTGGACGATGCCCCGTGCGAGCTGTTGAAAAAGCCTACCAAGCGGTCCGCGCCGGCATCGCCGACGGACGCTTTGCCCCAAAGGCCCGTATCACCGAGCAGGAAGTGGCCGCAGCGGCCGGCGTGAGCCGTACACCAGCGCGCGAGGCACTACGCCGACTGCATGCCGAAGGACTGGTCAGCTTCACCCCAAATCAAGGGGCGGTGGTCACCAGTTGGTCGGCCGATGACATCGATGAGATCTTCGAGCTTCGTGCAGTTCTCGAATCGCAAGGTGCCTATCGGGCGGCCAGTCGCGCGACGCCGCGGCAAGTCGAAAAGTTGAAGGCACTTGCCGTTGAGTATGAAGCGGAAATCAACGCTGCGAAACCTGGGTACCTGGAACGAATCGCGATTCTCAACAGCGATTTCCATCGCGAACTTTACGATGCCGCCGGCAGCCCACGCCTCAACCGTGCGCTCGCGTCGTTGCTCGAGACCGCACTGGTGCATCGGACGTTTCTGAGCTATTCCGTTGAGGACTTGCGCCGCAGTGCTGCGCATCACATTGAGCTTGCTCAAGCCGTCGAGTCCCATGACTCCGATTGGGCAGGCTCGGTGATGCGGGCACACATCCTCGCGGCGAAGCGCACCCTCAATCGCTGAGCCAACGCATCTTCCGATCCGCCACGACCGGAGTCCCTGAAGACTCCGGTCGTCTTGAGCGCATCAGGCCTGATGCGTTACGGCACCGATCGACTTGACCGCCTTCGAGAGCGGCAACGCGCGCACCCGCTGGCCGGTGGCCGCAAACAGGGCATTGGCCAGCGCAGGTCCGACCAGCGCCGTCGAGGGCTCACCAACGCCACCGGGGGCTTCGGTGCTGTCGAGGAGGTGGACCTGGAAGTCCGGCGTCTCATCGAGACGCAAGACCCGATACGCGTCGAAATTCGACTGCTTGACACGCCCGCCATCCAGCGTGATCTCGCCCCAAAGTGCCGCGGACAGACCGAACACCATGCCGCTCGTGATCTGCGCCTCCACGATGCTTGGATTGACCTTGTGTCCGCAGTCGACCACGCAAGTAATTCGATGCACCGTGAGCTTGCCGTCCGTCACAGAAATTTCCGCGACTTCCGCCAGGTACGTGCCGTAGCCTTCCATCACGGCAATGCCCTGATGCCGGCCAGCGGGCGCCTTACCCCATGCCGCACGCGCCGCGACCTCCTCGAGCACGCGCTTGGCACGTGGCTGCTTCGACAGCAGATCCCGACGATACTCGAATGGATCCTTGCCGGCCGCATGGGCGATCTCGTCCATGAAGCTCTCGACGACGAAGCAATTGAGCGCATGGCTCACCGAGCGCCAGTAACCGACGTTGATGCCGATTTCATGGCGCAGGTAGTCAACCGACACATTCGGAACGTCATAGAGATAGTTGGCCGCTGCCTCCACGGCAAACGGATCGACGATCTTCTCGACCACCGGTGGGAACATGCGCGCCGTGATCGAAGGACTGACGAGCTTGAGATGAACGGCCGTGAGGCTGCCATCGGCGCCGAAGCCCGCACTCGCCTGATCCAACGCCGGCGGTCGATAGGCATCGTGCGTCATGTCGTCTTCGCGCGTCCAGATGAGTTTCACCGGCGCACCAATGGCTTTTGACGCCTCGGCGGCTGCGGGAATGAAGTCGACCTCAAGGCGTCGACCAAAACCGCCACCCAGAAAGGTGGTGTGAATGTTGACCTGCTCGGGCTTGAGACCGAGCACGCCCGCCACCGCACTCTGCGCAATGAGCTGTACCTGAGTACCGACGTACACGTCGCACCCATCCGCCTTCGCATCGGCAGTGCAGTTCATGGGCTCCATGGTCGCATGGGCAAGCAGTGGCAGCTCATAGGTCGCGCTGACGGTCTTGCGACTCGCCTTGAGCGCCTTTGCCGCATCGCCATCCTTGCGGGCGGATTTGCCTTCACCGGTCGCCGACTTGAGCCCCGCGAGCACCGTGCTGGTGCTGAGATGCGCATTGGGACCGGCCTCGATGCTCACCTTGAGCGTATCGCGCGCCTTGAGCGCCTGCCAGAAATGATCGGCCACCACCGCAACGCCGGTGGTGGTGGTCACCACCTTCACGACACCCGGCATCTTCTCGGCAGCGCTCGCATCCAGCAACTTGACCGAGCCTCCAAGAACAGGGGATTGCAGCAGCGCGGCATATTTCATGCCGGGCAATTTCACATCGATACCGAATTCAGCGGTGCCATCGACTTTCGCCGGCGTATCCAACCGCGCGTGCGGTTTGCCGAGCACCATGAAATCGGCCGCATCCTTGGGCTTTACGTCCTTGGGCACTTCGCGCTTCGAAGCCGCTTCGGCGAGTTCGCCGAAGGTCTTTGACTGGCCGCTGGCGTTGACCACGGAACCCTTGGCAAGCTTCAGCGTCTTGGGATCGACCTTCCAGGCCTCCGCCGCGGCGCCGATCAGCATCTCGCGCGCCTGCGCGCCGGCGAGTCGCAACTTTTGCCAACCTTCGCGGACGCTGGTGCTGCCACCGGTGGCTTGTGTCCCGAGCAGCGTGTTGATGTAGGCGGCACCCGCCGGTGCAGTCACCACCTTCACCGACTCGAGCGGCACCGACAGCTCCTCCGCCACCAGCGCGGGTAGCGCTGAGTACACGCCCTGACCCATCTCAGACTTGTCGATCAGGATGGTGATGGTGTTGTCACCACCGATCGACAGCCAGGCATTCGGCTGGCCGCCGACGGCATTCGATACCTCGTGCGGCTTCCCGCAGGCGCCGAGACTCACGCCGATCACGAGCCCACCGCCCGCGAGTAGTGAGGCTTTCAGAAAATCACGGCGACCGAGCGCACCCGACACGACGTCGTTCAAAGGCGACGGGGTACTCATGCGGCACCTCCGGACTTCATCAGATCGGCCGCACGATGAATGGCTGCACGAATACGCGGATAAGTACCGCACCGGCAGATGTTGCCGGACATCGCGGCATCAATGTCCGCATCCGTGGGCTTCGGATTTTGCGCGAGTAGGGCGGTGGCCGCCATGATCTGGCCCGACTGGCAATAACCACATTGCGGGACGTCGAGTTCGACCCAGGCTTTTTGTACCGGATGCGAGCGATCGCTCGACAGGCCCTCGATCGTACGGATTTCCTTTCCGGCAACGTCACTGACCAGCGTCACACAGGAGCGGGTGGCGGAGCCATCGACATGCACCGTACAGGCGCCACACAGCGACTTGCCACATCCGAACTTGGTGCCGGTCATGCCGAGATGGTCGCGCAGCACCCACAAGAGTGGCGTATCCGGCGCAGCATCGGTGTCGACCGACTTTCCGTTGATCTTGAGTGTGAGCATGAATCCCCCTGTGAAGTGACGGCCAGCATGCCATGAAGGCCATGCCAATCGAACACGATGGTACGCCCCGGAGGCCCGTTATCGCGATATGTACGGCGGTAACCAACGAGCCCCCCTTGGACTGGGGTGGCATGCGACAATGACCGCTCCTCCCGCCGACCGGCGGACATCACCTCGCCCCCCCAGCCCCATGGCCCACCTTCCTCCCGAACGCCTGCTGCATCGTGTAAGGCTCCCGTTCGAGGCCGCTCGGCAACTGTCCGACGGCGCGCCGGACGATGTCAGGACCCGACGCCATGGCCATGGCTTTCAGGTCAGGCTCGACAGCGTCCTGCCGAACGACTGGGCTCCTTTCCCGGGAGCCGCGCTTGGGAACCTCAAAACCGAGCTCGCGGCAGCCATCGCACCACTCGACTACCATGACCTCAACACAATCCTTCGGTCCCCGAGCGACGCACGATTGGCCGAACACGTCTTCAATACGCTGACGGTACCCGGCCACAAGCAAGTCTCGGTACAAAGCACCGCACGGCAAGGCAGTCGGCACGATCACACCGGTTTCAGTGTTTGGCGCAGCTACCGTCTCGAAGCCGCGCACTGGTTACCCAACGTCCCGTCGGGCCACAAGTGCGGCCGCCTTCATGGCCATGGTTTCGAGATCCGGCTTGAGGCTTGGGTCGCGTCTGAGACGACCGATCTCGACGCCGGCTATCAAGACCTTGATACCGCGTTCGCGCCGATCGCCGCCACCCTCGACCACGTCTGTCTCAACGACCTCGCCGGCCTAACCGTACCGACAAGCGAACTGCTGGCCGAATGGCTCTGGCAGAAGCTGAAACCCCAACTTGCCGGACTCACACGCATCGGAGTCCACGAAACCCCTCAGTCCGGCGCCGCGTACGATGGACGGCGCTTCAGTATTTTCAGGGATTTTTCACTCGACAGCGCGGTGTCGCTGACGGACGCACCGCCCTGTGACCCCCGTCGACGCATCCATGGCCACACCTATCGCCTGAGGCTCGGACTGTCGGCACCGGTAGACCGCGTGTTCGGGTGGACCATGGATTTTGGTGATGTGAAGCGTCTGTTCGAGCCGATCGTGCAGTGTCTTGACCACCAACCACTGCATGAACTCGCCACACTGGCACGCGCTGATCCTGCGAGCATTGCGCGCTGGGTTCGCGCACAGACCTTGCCCGTATTGCCATCCATTGATCGCATCGAACTTTACGAGACACCCGACGCGGGTGTCCTATTGAAGGTCTGAGACGCAGAATCGCAATACCCAGGTAAAGCCACGTCACCCAGGCACCGCGGTAGCCGATTAAAGCCAGTTGTCTATACTGGGCGTGGGCCAATTGAGGGAAGACATCTGATGGTGGGTCAACGATCAGCCAACCCCCTGCCGCTCTACGCGAAGGTCAAGCAGCACATCTTGGACGGTGTTGCTCGCGGCAAGTGGACCGATGGCGCCCGGCTGCCCTCGGAGCATGAACTCCGCGAAGCGCTCGGCGTGTCCCGCATGACCATCCATCGAGCGCTCAGAGAAATGTCGGATGATGGACTCGTCACACGCGTCCAGGGCGTCGGAACCTTTCTATCGGTCCCCAAACTCAAGTCGCCCTTGGTGGAAATCGTCGACATTGCGGATGACATCAAGAGCCGGGGACACACCCACACGACACGACTCATCACCCTCGAGTCGCTAACCGCCAATGTCAGTCTATCCGGCATCTTTGGGGTACGCGTTGGCGCCAAACTCTTTCACTCGGTGGTAGTTCATCTGGAAAATGGCATCGCCGTGCAACTCGAGGAGCGCTATGTATCGCCTTTTTTCGCTCCCCATTATTTGCAGCAGGATTTCACCGCCAACACCACGACCCAATATCTGCGCGCAATCTCGCCCGCCACCGAGGTCGAAAATCAGGTCACGGCCATACGGCCGGACGCTGCCACCTGCCGACTTCTGAATATCGATCTTGAGGAAGCCTGCCTGCAGCTGAGCCGCCGCACCTGGGTCAGCGGCACCCCGACCACCCAGAACTATTTTACCTACCCCGGGTCGCGCTACATGCTCGGGAGCCGCTACAGACTCGCTGACTTGGCACCCGTCTGAGCGGGGCGCTCGGCCACGTTGACAGTGGCGCTCGGCAGTGGCTATTCTGAAGTTGTATAGACATGTGGAATCAATCGTTCCGCGGCGCGGCATCAGGCGCCGCGACGCCGGGTCCACCATCGTTGGACACTGCACCGCCAGAGGCCGCCATGAGTGAAGTCATCGTCAAGGATCTGCGATCGCTGGACCACGTGCCCAGCGAATATCTGCGCCGTACCGAGGCGGACCTGTCGGGTTATCTCGAGGCTGTGACACGCATCATTGGCGAGGTGCGACAACACGGTGATGCCGCACTGCTACGCTATGGCCGCGAACTGGACAAGGTCACCGCGGCGGACTTCACATTGCGCGCAAGCGATGCCGAATTGCAAGGCTGCGATGCCTTGGTGCCGCTCGAGGTCCAGGAAGCCATTCGCTTCGCGGCCGCCAACATCCGTGAGTTTCACGAGTGTCAGAAACCCGAACAAATGTGGCTCAAGGAAATTCGCCCAGGCGCCTTCGCCGGCGAACGTAACGTGCCACTGGACTCGGTTGCCTGCTACGTTCCCCGAGGCAAGGGGGCGTTTCCGAGCGTGCTGATGATGACCGCGATTCCCGCGTTGGTCGCGGGTGTTGGCCGCATTGTCGTCATCACTCCACCCGGACCGGATGGCCGGGTAGATCCCGGCACCTTGTTTGCTGCGAAAACCATCGGCATCAGCGAGATCTACAAGTGTGGCGGTGCACAGGGCATCGCGGCCGTCGCTTACGGCACCGAGAGCGTCCCCGCCTGCGTCAAGGTGGTGGGGCCCGGCAGTCCTTGGGTGGTGGCCGCCAAACGACTGCTCCGCGATGTGATCGATCCAGGCGTCCCCGCCGGGCCGAGCGAGTGCCTGATACTGGCCGATGAACACGCCGATGGCTGGCTCGCGGCGCTTGATCTGACGATCGAGTCGGAACACGGACCTGATTCGTCTGCATACCTCGTCACCGACAGCCCGAAGGTGGCGGAGGAGGCCGCACGCGCGCTGCCGGAACACTGGGCGCAGATGAGCGAACAACGAGCAGGATTTTCCAAAACCGTACTGACCGGCAAGCAAGGCGGTGTGCTGTTGGTACGGGATTTCGAGACGGCGGTTCGCTTCGTGAACGACTACGCGCCCGAACATCTCGAGATTCATGCACTTGAGCCCATGGCGGTGCTCGGCAAGATCACCAACGCCGGCGAAGTGTTGCTCGGCCCCCATACGCCGGTCTCCCTCGGTAACTTCGTGCTAGGGCCGAACGCGGTACTGCCGACCGGTCGTGCGGCACGCTCGGCCTCGCCTCTGACCGTTTACGACTTCCTGAAGCGCACCTCTTTTGGGCACGTGACGGCTGCGGGCTATCCTGAACTTGCACGGCACGCCGAAGTGCTGGCGCGCTACGAAGGTTTCGATGCACACGCGAACGCGG
>Ga0164297_10000345_pt1 | contig 58498 bp, 50 predicted proteins | sample GEODES058metaG_FD_113539 | JGI IMG/M metagenome (GOLD analysis project Ga0164297, IMG submission 113539) | Dystrophic lake water microbial communities from Trout Bog Lake, Wisconsin, USA - GEODES058 metaG | ecosystem: Environmental > Aquatic > Freshwater > Lake | place: USA: Trout Bog Lake... | reverse complement strand
CGGCGGCGCTGAGACGGCGGCGGTCTGGGCCGGGGGTGTCCAGCGCTCCTGCAACCCTTGGAGGGTTGGGGCACGTGGACCGGGCAGCTCCGCCCGCGCAAATGCCGAGTCCGGGAAATTGGGAAACAACGGTCGCAGCGCCTCGACGGGGTATCCATCGGCGACGAGTCGGGCCAAAATGCGCGGGCGCGAGTAGCCAGCAGCTTCATATCGCTGCAAAGCTCCCATCAGTTCGGCGGCAATGTCGTTGTTGATTGTGCTCACGTACGCGGAATCATGCCTAACAGCCCGGCTGAATGCACGGATTTCTGGTAGATTCTCCTGAAAATCCGTGGGTGAGCCCATCACCGGGAGGACAGTGTGCCAGTGACCCCAGCGATTGACAAGTTGCAGACCATTCTCGAGTACAGCGAGAATTTTCTGTCCAAGATGCACGAGCTCGGCCAAGCGCCGCACTCCCGCAAGTCGCTTCAGCGATTGTTTTCGCCGTCCGAGGCCGCGGAGATGGTCGGCCGCGACCGGACGACGTTGGCGCGGGCGGAGGCGGAGTTGAAGGTGGATCCGCCGGTACGGAATCCGGACAACAATCGCCGGGTCGGGTACTCCCTGGAGCAGATCCAGGCGTTCCGAGCGCACTTCGGCACCCTCCCCTGGCGCGACTCGGCCACGGATCGGCCGATGGTCATTGCGTGTCAGAACTTCAAAGGCGGCGTGGGCAAGTCGACGACCTGTATCAACTTCGCGCACTACTTAGCGCTGAAGGGCTATCGGGTTCTGGTGATCGACACCGACAGCCAGGCGACGACCACGTCGATGTTTGGCTACGTGCCGGACGAGGAGATTCGCCAAGAAGACACCATCCTCGCCTATCTGGACGGCTCGCATTCGACCCTAGAGCCCGTTGTCCGGCGGACGTACTTTCCGAACGTTGATTTGGTCCCGGCCTGCCTCGCGCTGTACGAGGCCGAGATTGCGCTCGTCATCCATATCGCGGAGCAGAGTTCGCTGGAGGCGCGGCGAGAAGTTTTCGCAGAGCTCGGCTACGGCATTCAGTCCGTGGCGCAAAACTATGACGTGGTGCTCCTGGATTCGCCGCCGGCACTCGGGGTGATCTCGCTGAACGTTCTGCTTGCCGCTGACGCGCTGTTGGTGCCGACGGCGGCCAAGATGTTCGATTTTTCGTCGACGGTGCAGTTCTTCCGCATGATCCGCAACTACGTTGCCCAGTTGGCCCCGGAGAAGAGCTACCGCTGGATTTCGGTGCTGACGACGCTCTTCGACCAGCGTTACGACAGCCAACGCCAGTTTGTCGACGTGATGCGGGCGTGCTTCGGCGAGAGCGCTTTCCAGCGGGTGTTCTTTCATGCCGCCGAGGTCATTAACGCGTCGGCACAGTTCGTCGGTCCGTACGAACAGGTGAAACCGAACCGCAAAGTCCTCGAGATGATGGACAGCGTGTTTGGCGAGATTGAAACCGCGGTCCTCCGAGAGTGGCCGTCCAAGCGTGAAGCGCTGCATGCCAAGGGCATCATCTGAGGGGAATGACCATGAACAAACGACTCTTCGGTGGGGCGAAGCTTGGGGACATCGCGAAGACGGTGAGAGATCGCGCGGATGCGGCACCCGTGGCGGCGGAGCGGCCGGCGTCACAGGCTGTCCTGCCGACCGCGGAACTGGCGCTGCAAGGGCGCACGAGCCCGGGTCTTATCCGCGAGACGATTCTGTCGGTGGATCCGAAGCGCTGTCGTGGGTGGAGCCTGCACAACCGGACGGACAGTTGGTACACCCGGGAGCGCTGCGAAGATCTGATTCGCTCCATTCCGACGGACGGGCAGCAGGAGCCGGCGTTGGCCCGGCGCCTGAAAGACGACCCGCATTTTGATTTTGAATTGATCTACGGCATGCGGCGCCGGTACGCCTGTGAGGCGACCAACACCAAGCTCAAGATTCGGGTTGTCGATGTTCCCGACATGCAGGCGGCGGTGCTGATGCACCTTGAGAACGCCGATCGCCAGGACATTACGCCGATGGAGCGAGCGCTGTCGTTTCATGCGCAACTCGAGGCGCGCGTCTTTCCGACGCAGGAGTCGCTCGCCGGGGCGTTGAATGTCTCCAAGGGGCAAGTGACGAAGATGGTGAAGGCCGCGCAGTTGCTCGCCCTAGGCCCGGTCGCTGCGCTGTTTAAGGATCGCTCGATGGTTCCGGTGGAGCAGGCGTACAAACTGGCGTCTTTGCTAGATCGTCCCGGTGCGAAGGACGTGGTTTTGCAGGCGGCGAAGAATCTGGCGCGACGGGAAGAGGAGGGCAGTCGCGACCCACGTGCCGTATTGAAGGTACTGCTCGCCAGTCTCGATCAGTCCCGCAAGCTCGAGCCCATCCGCCGGGAGTACAACGTGGGGCGTGCCGGTCGCGCCATCGTCGTTCGCAATGCGCGGGGCAAGGTGACGGTCGCGTTCCCGCGCGGCTTGGGTAGCAGCGATAGGGACGCGGTGCTGCAGGCCATGGAGCAGATTCTCAAGGACTTGGATTGAGGTTTCGGCACTGAGGTTTCGAGACGAAACCTCAGTAACATATTGATATATATAACGAAATTGATGTTTCAGGTACACGGATTTCGCGACGAAACTTTGCGGGTGTTCCGCCAGTCGTGATCCCTCCGCCGTCGGCGACGCGGGGGGATCCGGCGGAGGACAATGTGAGGTTCCACAGGGACCTGGCGTGCGTGGAACATTCCGTGAAACAAGTTATCGTCTTAACCTATTGATATTCAAGATATAGATCGCGCAAGACCCAGCGGAAAATGACCCGGGACGCGGCTGTCAGACCGCGTTAAGGAAACTTTCCGTAACTAAGAAAAGCGCTTATAGTCCAGCGATGCGTCCGCGCCTGCTCACCGATGACATGATCCGAACCGCGATTCGGGATGCTATGGTCGCCGGCCGGGGCAACGGTGTCGCCGTTCGGGACCTGCTCCGGCAACGCTACGGCGCGAAGGGCAGTGTCGCGCGCGTGTACCGTTTGCTGGCGGAGCAGCAGCCCATCGCGGTCACGCGGGTAGCCGCCGCGACGGCCGTGCCGAACCCCGACGCGCTGCACGCCGCGCAGACGCGGGCCGCTTTGGCCGAGGAGCGCGAGCGCGTCCATCAGGAACGCTGGGCGCGCGAAACCGACGCGTTACGCGCGCGCCTCAACGAAGCCGATCGCGCGGCACGGGAGGCGGGCGAATTACGGTTGCGGGTCGCCGAACTGCGGCGGGCGCTCGCCACCGCGCAGGCGCGCATCCGGGAACTCGAGCAGGCAAGCGGCGCATCCTGAAGCTGTTCGGGGCCGCCGACGTGCCGCGATTTGATAGCCTGCACCCGCGCATGGCGCGGGACGAGGCTTGGAGACGCTGATGACGAATGCTGTACCCGTTGTAACTCCGGTGACGGTGCCGATCGCCGCATCGAGCGACCTCTACCCGGTCCACCGAATTTACTGCGTGGGTCGCAACTACGCAGCGCACGTTCAGGAGATGGGTGGCGATCCCCAGCGAGATCCGCCGGTGTTTTTTACCAAGCCCGCGGATGCCGTACTCCCCAACGGCGCAGACTTCCCCTATCCGCCGCGCAGCAGCGACGTTCACCACGAGGTCGAACTGGTCGTCGCGCTGGCTCACGGTGGACGGAACATCCCGGTTGATGCGGCGCTCTCGTGCGTTTTCGGCTACGCCATCGGCAACGATTGGACACGTCGCGATCTGCAGGCGAGTGCAAAGCGCGCCGGGCAGCCGTGGGATATGGCGAAAGGCTTCGACCACTCCGCCTCGCTGTCCATGCTGTATCCGGTGAGCGCGGTGGGCCACATACACTCCGGTGCGATCGCCTTACGCGTGAACGGCGCACTGCGTCAGTCGAGCGATGTGTCGGCGATGCTGTGGAGTGTGGCGGAGATCATCGCAGACCTATCCACCTACGTGCGGCTGGCGCCGGGGGATCTGATCTACACCGGTACGCCCGAGGGCGTCGGCGCCGTTCAGGTCGGTGACGGGGTCGAAGCGTCAATCGAAGGGCTTGGAGCGCTGACGAATCGCGTGGTGGAGGCCGTATGAAACAGGTCGATGTACTGATCGTCGGCGGCGGCATCGCCGGTGCGTCGGCGGGGTATTTCCTCGCATCCTCGCACCGCGTGCTGTTAGTGGAGCGTGAACCGGGATACGGCTACCACGCCAGCGGCCGCTCGGCTGCCGAGTGGACCGCATGCCATTTCGATGGCCTGATGCGCGCCATCGTGTTGTACGGGCGCCCCTTCCTGGATGCCCCTCCGCCGGGATTTGCGGCCGTGCCGCTGCTCGAACGACGCGGCAATTTGATGTTCGCCCGACACGGCGGCGAGGACATGGCGGACGCCTTTTATGCGCATGCGCACGCGGACAACCCGCGCCTCGAGTGCCTGAACGCGGCGCAGATCCGCGAACGCGCCTCGCACCTGCGCCTGGACACCGTCGCCCGCGCGTATTGGGATCCGGACAATAGCGAAATCGACGTCGATGCATTGCACCAGGGGTTTCTGCGCGGTCTGCGCGCAGCGGGTGGCGAGACGCTCAGTAACACCGAGTTCCACGGTGCCGAAACGCTCGGCGACGGTTGGGTTGCCCGAGTGGGCGAGCAGACCGTTCGGACCCGCGTGATCGTCAATGCGGCGGGTGCGTGGGGCGATCCGGTGGCGGCCGCCTGTGGGGTTGCGCCACTGGGGCTTGAGCCCCGCCGTCGTACGGCGCTGACGTTCGATCCGGGATTCGACGCAACGGGGGGACCCGTTTTGGACGAGATGGTCTCGGGCTTCTACGTGAAGTCGAGTGGACCGGTGATGATGGCCTCGCCCGGTGACCAAACCCCGTCGGTGCCGTGCGATGCCCAACCGGACGAATACGATCTCGCCGTGGCCCTCGATCATCTCGAGACACTGACCCACTTGAAGGTGGAGCGAATCAAAGCCAAGTGGGCGGGTCTGCGCACGTTCACCGCCGACGAGCATCCGGTAGCCGGATTTGACCTCGCCACGCCCAACTTCTTCTGGCTCGTAGGGCAGGGCGGCGGCGGCATCATGAGTGCCTCAGGGCTGGGCGATCTGACGGCGCGGATCATCGGCCGTCAACCGTTGCCGCCCACCGCAGAGGCGTTGGGGTTGTCCGTGGAACGGCTCTCACCGGCCCGATTGCAGCCGCGCGTGTCACCATAATTTAAAGAGTCTGCGGGATCACCGGATGATCCTTGAGGACAGGCGCGGGAAGAGTCACTGGGTACACTCTCGTCCGCACAGTGGGGCATTCAGGCTTCAGCCGCATAGGGATAGTGGCATGGCGCGTTACGAACGCGTGGCAGAGATCTACGACATATTGTTGGCAGCACCCGAGCCGATGTCGCTCGCGGCGTTGTGCCGCGCGTTGGATGCGTCCAGCGCGACGGTCAAGCGATTGGTCCGATTCTTGCGCGAACAGTTGTTGGTCGCTGTCGAGTTCGATCGCGAACGCAAAGGCTATGCCATTCAAGCGTCAGCCGGCACGGCCGCGGGCCCGGTAGGCCCCGCGTACGATTCGCGTGAACTGTCTGCGCTGCTGACCGCCTACGATTTGCTCGATCAGATTCCACCGGGTCTGTTCCGCAAGGAGACTGCGCAAGCGCGGACGCGTCTGAAGCAACAGCTCTATCGGCGTCCGACCGCTGCGCGGAGTGATCTTAAGGATCGGATCCGGCTCGTGATGCCCCAGAATCGGCGGGTGGACGAGTACCGCTTCCAAGCGGTGTTGACGGCGCTGACCACCGAGAAGCGAATCAAGATTGCCTATCGCAGTCGCACGCGGAATGCGCCTCAGACGCGGGTCGTTTCCCCGCAGCGACTGACGTTCTACCGCAGTAACTGGTATCTCGCCGCGTGGTGCCACGTGCGGCGCGATCTACGCGTGTTCTCGCTAGACCGGGTTCTGAGCGCCGATCTCACGCCGATACCGGCGCACATGCTCGCGGCGAAGACACTGGATGCGCGTCTGTCGACGGGGTACGGGATTTTTGAGGGCGAAGCGGATGCCATGGCGGTGCTCAAGTTCACCCCCGAGAGTGCGCGGTGGGTGGCGGATGAAGAATGGCACCCGCAACAGCGGCAGGAACGGCTGCCGGACGGGGGATTGCTGATGCACATTCCCTACAGTCAGCCCACCGAACTGCGCATGGACATCCAGCGCTATGGGGCCGATGTGGAGGTGCTCGGGCCACCATCGCTCAGAACCGCTATCGCCGACTCCCTCAAGAAGGCCGCCACGCAGTACTCTTGAGTCCGGCATACCGCGGAGGCGACGCGATGGACTTGAATTACGCCGGATTGAAAGAGCGCCATCGTCGTGAGCGGGAGCGTTGGCCGGCAGCGCATTCACTGCGAGTCCATCGCAGCCTCAGTTGGTTGAAGGCGGCAGAGACTCGCCGGTCGGACAGTGACGGCCGCTTTATTTTTCTGTGGATAGCATTCAACGCCGCCTACGCCGTACAAATCGATGACGGTGGTCGACTCTCCGAACGTCTAGCGTTCCGTACCTTCCTGCGTAGACTGATCGACCGCGATCCGACGGGGCGCATCGCCAATCTAGTCTGGCAAGAATTCGGTGCCAGCATTCGCGGCCTGCTGGAAAATCGCTATGTGTTCCAAGACTACTGGGACTTCCAAAACGGTCTCACCACGGAGGAGGAGTGGAAGCGGCGCTTCGTGAATGCGAACCGTGCCGCGAAGCGCGCGCTCGCGGCTCAACAGACCGGCTCCGTCCTCGGCATTGTGCTGTCGCGGATTTACACGTTACGCAATCAACTCGTACATGGAGGCGCGACGTGGGGCGGCGGTACGAACCGTGAGCAACTCCGGGATTGTCTCCGCTTAATGGAACATCTGGTGCCGCTGGTCATTGATGTGCTGATGGACTCCCCACACGAAATATGGGGACCGGTGGCATTCCCGGTCGTCGATTAGGCGGATTGAAGGCCTTCGTAGACGACGATTGCCGCGGCTAAATCCTCGAGCGCAGCACCGACCGATTTGAACAACGTGATCTCATCGGCGTGCTGACGACCCGGCGCGTCGCCTCGGCACAACTCGGCGAGTTCGTAGATCTGCTCGACCGGTAGCAAGCCGCGTTCAATCGGTACGCGAACATCATCCGCCTCGGCGAGTACGCCGGCCCGCGTATCACACACCACGCGACTGGCCGCCACTAAGGAATCATCCGCTTCGCGCATACCCGGCCGAAAGGCACCCACCAGATCCAGATGCGTCCCTGGGCGTATCCACGCTCGTTGGAGTAGCGATTCCGTCGACAGCGTGGCGGCACTGATCATGTCCGCTTGCGAGGCGGCCAAAGCGAGGTCCGTCACGCTGTCAGCAGGCAGATCGGCGGCACGCAGACTGTCGGCAAGCGCGACGGCGCGTTCTGGCGAGCGGCTCCACACCGAGATGCGCGTCAACCCGGGCCGCGCGTCCCGATGTGTGATGGCCAATTCTCGAGCGATACGGCCACTGCCGATGATCAGAAGGTGCGTTGCATTGGGCCGCGCCAAATAGCGAGCGGCAAGTGCCGACGTCGCCGCGGTTCGTCGCCCCGTGAGTTCGTCGCCGTCCATCAGGACTAGTGGGATGCCTGTTTGCGCATCGAAGAGTATGTATACAGCAGAGACAGCGGCTAAACCGTGCTGCGAATTCCCTGGAAAGACGGAGACCAACTTCGTGCCGAGGTAGCGACCACTGCGCCAAGCAGGCATCAGCAACAAAGACCCGTCCGGTGCGTTCGGTACCGGAATCGTGTGCGCATGTCGGACCGGGGCGGTGCATCCCTCCGCGAACATCCGTTCCAAGGCGCGTAGAAGAGGCGCTGTCGCGAGGTGCGTCCCGACCGTCGTCGCATCGATGTACTTCATCCGTCGATCATGCCACTGCGACGCTACGCGCCGTACAGTATCTTCCCGCCCACCACCGCGAGCATCACGGCGAGCAATACACGCAGCCAGCGGTGGGCGATGCGCAGCGCGAGCCGAGACGCAATCAAGACGCTCGGCACCGAGCCGAGGAGGAGGAGTCCCAACACATGCAAATCGGTATGCCCGAGGGCCGCATGCCCGAGCCCCGCGACCAACGTGAGTGGGACGGCATGGGCGATGTCGGTGCCGACAATTCGATCGGTCGACAACCACGGGAACAGGTACAGCAACGCGACCGTACCGAGCGCCCCAGCGCCGACCGACGTCAGTGTGACCGCCGCGCCGACGAGAAGGCCCACCGTGACGGTGGCAACCAGCCGGCGTGGCGGAGGGTGGGCGCCCGGCTCCGGATGCGTCTGTCGCCCGCTGACCATGCGCTCGACCAACATACCGGCGGCGGTCAGGATCAGCAGGAGCCCCAAACTGAGCATGACGACACGATCTGCGTGCAGGTCCCGCCGGGCCGATACGGAGAGAATGGCCAGAACCGCGGCGGCCCCCGGTATGCTGCCGAGCGCCAGTCGACCGACGATGGGCCACAAGATCCGGCGCGACAGGCCGAAAGAACCGCTCGCCACGATTTTCGTGAGCGAGGCGAAAAGAAGATCTGTACCGACGGCGACAGAGGGTGACTGGCCAAAGGCCAGCACCAAAATCGGTGTCATCAATGACCCGCCCCCCACCCCCGTCAGGCCGACGAGCGCGCCGACGGCGGCGCCAGCAACAACGTAGAGCAGGGGGTCTGACACGCGGGAGGCTCCAGAGACCGACCCCATCAGGATGCCCGAGTCGGAGGGATCTTGGAAATGAGTAACGGTACACTGACCATACCCCCGAGGTATGGCACGCTCGGGCATTCGGCCCTTTAGAGCTTAGCCGAGGATCCATGAGCGCACAGTCTCTTCCCCGCAGCACCCATTTAGATCGCCTAGAGGCGGAGAGTATCCATATCCTCCGTGAGGTCGTCGCCGAGTGCGAGCGACCGGTGATGCTCTATTCGATCGGCAAAGACAGCGCCGTGATGCTGCATCTTGCCAAAAAAGCGTTCTATCCATCGCATCTGCCGTTTCCACTGTTGCACGTGGATACCACCTGGAAATTCAGGGATATGTATAAGTTGCGCGACACGGTCGCTGCCGACCCGGCGGTCCGACTGCTGGTGCACGTCAATCGGGCAGGGCTTGCGCGCGGCATCTCGCCGGTGACGCACGGCTCCCAAGTGCACACTGACGTGATGAAGACGGAGGGGCTGAAGCAGGCGTTGGATCAACACGGTTTTGATGCGGCATTCGGCGGCGCCCGTCGCGACGAGGAAAAGAGTCGCTCGAAAGAACGCGTTTTTTCGTTCCGATCCGCTGCCCATCGTTGGGATCCGAAGCGACAGAGGCCCGAACTGTGGTCGCTCTACAACACGCGTAAAGCGCCCGGCGAAAGTTTTCGCGTTTTCCCGTTGTCGAATTGGACCGAACTGGATGTCTGGCAGTACATCTATCGCGAGCAGATTCCGGTCGTTCCGCTCTACTTCGCTGCGGACAGACCGGTGGTCGAACGCTCCGGCGCGCTAATAATGGTCGACGACGATCGTCTGCCCCTGCTACCCGGTGAAACCCCCATGCTGCGTCGGGTCCGCTTCCGAACGTTGGGTTGCTATCCACTTACCGGCGCGGTCGAGAGCACGGCGACGACTGTTGAAGCGATTATTTTGGAGATGCTGCAAGCGCGGACGTCCGAGCGCCAAGGACGACTGATCGATCACGATGGTGCGGCCTCCATGGAGCAAAAAAAGCAGGAAGGGTACTTCTGATGTCGGTCTCTACCACTGCAGTGCCGAGCGCAGAACTCGAGACGTATTTGGCGGCGATCGAGCGGAAAGATCTGCTGCGTTTCATCACGTGCGGCTCCGTAGACGATGGCAAGTCCACCTTGATCGGTCGCCTGTTGTACGAGAGCCAAATGCTCTATGACGATCAAATTGCGGCGCTAGAAGCGGATTCGCGAAAGGTCGGTACGCGAGGCAGTGAGATCGACTTCGCACTCTTGGTGGACGGTCTTGCCGCCGAGCGTGAGCAAGGCATCACGATCGACGTAGCGTATCGGTTCTTTGCTACGGAACGCCGCAAGTTCATCGTTGCCGATACGCCTGGCCACGAGCAGTACACCCGCAACATGGCGACCGGCGCGTCAACGGCAGATTTGGCGGTGATTCTGGTCGATGCGCGCAAAGGCATCCTCGTTCAGACGCGGCGGCACAGTTACATTGTCTCGCTCCTGGGGATACGGCGAGTGGTCCTCGCCGTGAATAAAATGGACTTGGTTGGATACGACGAAGGGGTCTATACCGCCATTAATACCGCCTATCGCGAACTGGCGTCGCGACTCGGCATAGAAGACGTCGTCGCCATCCCCGTCTCCGCCGTCTGCGGTGACAACGTGGTGAGTTCATCGACAGCGATGCCGTGGTATCGCGGGCCTACGGTGCTCGGTCATCTTGAAACGGTAGACCTGGCCTCGTCGAGCACGGCATCACCGTTTCGGATGCCGGTTCAGTGGGTGAATCGTCCGACTGCGGATTTCCGCGGCTTTGCGGGCACGATCGCAAGCGGAACGGTCCGTCCGGGTGACCGTGTGCGGGTGCAACCGTCGAATCGCGAAACGGCGATCGCGCGCGTGGTCACGGCGGATGGCGATCTACCGTCGGCCACTCGCGGTCAATCGGTGACGCTGGTGTTGGCGGATGAGGTCGACGTCAGCCGTGGCGATGTGCTGAGTACCCACGACCAACCGCTTGAGTGTGCGGATCAGTTTGAGGTCACTATTATTTGGATGAGCGAGGAGCCCTTGCTGCAGGGCCGCCAATATCTGCTCAAGACGGCCACCCGAACGGTGTACGCGACCGTTGCGCCAATCAAGTACAAGGTCAACGTTAACACCCTCGAAAAAGTCCCGACCGAGCGGCTGACACTCAATGACGTCGGTGTGTGTGAGGTCGAATGTGATCGTGCGATCGCCTTCGCTCCCTACACGGAGGACCGCACGCTCGGCGGATTTATATTGATCGACCGCCTGACACACGACACGGTCGGTGCGGGGTTAGTGCATTTTGCGTTGCGTCGCTCCCAGAACATTCATTGGCAAGCGATGGATGTGGATCGTACGGTGCGCGCGTCGCTCAAGCGCCAGCGGGGTTGCGTGGTCTGGCTGACGGGACTGTCCGGGTCCGGCAAATCCACCATTGCTAATCTCGTGGACCGCCGCCTCGTGGCGATGGGGCGGCATACCTACGTGCTGGACGGCGATAACGTTCGGCACGGGCTGAACAAAGATTTAGGCTTTACCGCGCAGGATCGCGTTGAGAACATCCGGCGCGTCGCCGAGGTGGCAAAGCTGATGGCCGATGCCGGCCTTATCACGCTCGTGTCCTTTATCTCCCCGTTTCGCTCGGAGCGGGGAATGGCGCGGGATCTGATGCTGCCCGGTGAGTTCATTGAGGTGTATGTCGATGCCCCGCTCGCCGTCGCCGAGGCGCGAGACCCCAAGGGCCTGTACCGCAAGGCGCGACGCGGCGAATTGCAGAATTTCACGGGCATTGATTCACCGTACGAAGCGCCGGAGGCGCCTGACATTTGGATCGACACGACCGCGGTGGACTCCACCACGGCTGCTGAGAATGTCGTGGCCTATCTGGAGCAACGCGGACTACTGCAATCGCCTTGATTCCTAAAAGGAATAATGACAGAGCGAAGACATGCATGAGCGCTATTCATGCATAACTCGCAATAAGGTTCTTTTGTCGGATGCAACGGGGGCGGGTACAGTTTCACCCGTGGACGACGCGCGAGCCGCGCTCCAACAGAACCCCCTCGGGGCGAGCAGGATGCTCGCCCTTTTTTTTTGTTCCAAGCGTCGTGGGTGCACGTGTCAATCGCAGGACAGAAGACGCTTGCCAGCGTCTGTACAACCTTATAAGGTTCTTGTACAGGTTTTGAACGGATGGAAATGAACAATGTCAGCGGTAGAACGGCATGGCATAGAGCCGATCCCTGACAGCGAGCGAACGGCGACCCTGTTCGATTTTTTGCGTATTGCGTGGGGCGGTTCGAACTCCTTGGCCACCGCCGTACTGGGGGCATTCCCCATCATTTTCGGGCTGTCATTTTGGCAAGGCGTGCTCGCCTGCGTCCTTGGCGTCACCATCGGCGCCGCGATACTGGCGCCGATGGCTCTCTTTGGCGCCCTGAACGGCACCAATAACGCCGTGTCCTCCAGTGCTCACTTTGGCGTCGTCGGTCGGATCGTTGGATCCTTCTTGAGTCTCCTCACCGCCGTAGCCTTCTTTTCGATCAGCGTTTGGTCGAGCGGCGACGCTGTTGTCGGCGCGCTCGATTTCGTCGCCGGTATACACCCGAGCGAGTTTCGCTATGGCGCGGCCTACGCGGTCCTCGGCCTAGCGGTACTGGCAGTATCGGTCTACGGATTCCGATTGATGCTCTGGGTCAATAAGGTGGCGGTTCTCGCTGCCACGGCATTGTTTCTGGCCGGATTCGTGGCCTATGGGTCGTTGTTCGACGCGGGTTTTGCGGGCCAGCACCTGACGTGGGGGAGTGCAGCGTTTTGGGCGCCGTTCATTTCCGGTGTGTTGGTGGCCATGGCCAATCCGATCTCGTTCGGCGCTTTTCTGGGCGACTGGACGCGGTATCTGCCGCGGCAGACGGCCCCTAAACGCCTGATGGGCACCGCGTTTCTCTCGCAGATCTTGAGCCTGCCCCCGTTCCTCTTCGGCCTGATGACCGCGACCGTGATCGCCCGTCTCGCGCCTCAGCACCTTGAACAAGTGGATTACACCGGCGGTCTGATTGCCACTGCGCCGCACGGGTTCGCCGTGCCCATGTTGCTCTTGGCGGTCACGAGCGGCATGTCGACAGGCACCACGTCGTTGTATGGCACCGGACTCGATTTCTCCAGCGTTTTTCCACGGCTCAGCCGCGTGAAAGCCACGCTACTCATCGGACTGATCGCGTTTGTACTGATCTTCGTCGGTCGCTTCGCCTTCAATCTCGTCGACGCCATCACGACGTTCGTGTCGCTCATCGTGGTCACGACCGCGCCGTGGATGGTGATCATGATCGAGGGCTATTTTTTCCGCCGCGGCTATTACCTCGCGGATGCCATGCAGGTATTTAACCGCGGCGCCGAAGGCGGAGCCTATTGGTATCGGGGTGGCTGGAACATACCGACCATGCTGGTCTGGCTCGTCTCGTCCGTTTCTGCACTGGCTGCCGTCAATATGCCGGGTCACTACGTCGGTCCAATGGGCGCGCTGCTCGGTGACGTAGACCTCTCCATTGTGTTTGCGATTGCGGTGCCCGCGGTGCTCTACCCGCTGGCGTTGTGGATCGCGCCGGAGCCACGCGCCGTCTACGGGGCGCGCGGGCCCCGATGGGTGCCTACGATTGACGTTCCCATCGCGCCGATCACCACACGTCAGGCACCGCAATGATGGAGTGCGTGCACCATCCTGCCGACTGGTATGAAGTCCGGGCCGTAGGGGAGGGCGTGACCCTGATCCACGAGCCCCACATTTTGCCGTTCTATCGGTGCAATATCTGGTTTGTGCAGGGTCGAGATCGATCGCTGCTGTTTGACTCTGGGCTCGGCGCCCTCAGTCTCTGTGAGCAGGTGCCCTGGCTGCGTCAGCAGCCTTTGATCGCGGTCGCGAGTCACACGCATTTTGACCACATCGGCAGTACCCACGAATTTTCGGAACGGTGGGTGCATCGTGCCGAAGCGTCTATCCTGGCGGATCCGACGCCGGCAGCGACGGTCGCCGATCGCTATGCGACGTTGGAAATGTTTGACCGTTTGCCGCCGGGTGGCTTCGACCCAACCACCTACACGGTCCGGCCAGCTCCGGCGACGCGACTGCTCGAACACGGCGATGTGATTGATCTCGGCGATCGGCACTTCCAAGTTCTGCACACGCCCGGCCATTCCCCAGGCTCTATCGCCCTGTGGGATGCGAAGCGGCACATGCTCCTGTCCGGTGATGCGGTGTACGACGGCCCGCTCATCGATGACGCCTATCATTCCAATACCGATGAATATATCGACACGCTGCATCGGCTCAAGGAACTGCCGGTACGCGTCGTTCACGGGGGCCACTTCCCCAGTTTCGGTGCGAACCGATACCGAGAATTAATCGACGAATATTTGGCCGGCCGCCGGTTACCCGGTTGCCCGGCAGACGCCCGAACAGGCGCCTGAACACGAACGCACTGCTATGGAGTACACGCTTATGAATCCCAATCCCACACCGACACGCCATTCCTCGTTGATTGCAACGGCCATCGCCGTCGTATTAGGTGCGCCGGCCGTATCCATCGCAGCCGCTGGTACCGATTCGGTGGGCGCGCTCGAAGAAATCGTGGTGACGGCCAACCGTCGCGAACAAACGGTACTCGATGTTCCTTACAACATATCGGCCGTGACCGGCGCGTCGTTGCAAAGCGCCGGCGTGACGAACCTGAACGATCTTTCGCGGCTTGTGCCGGGCGTCACCATTCCGGATCTCGGACCGCGCGCCAACAGCAGCAACAGCTTGATCATCATTCGCGGCATGAACGTGAACGACCCGGTCAACTCTGCCTACCTGCCGTGGGGTAGCGTCCCGACCGTGTCGACGTACGTGGACGACGTGCCGCAATTCGTCAATCTTGCGTTGTCGGACGTTGCACGCATCGAAGTACTGCGCGGACCCCAAGGCACGCTCTACGGCTCCGGCGCTGTGGGCGGTACCGTGAAAATTGTGCATAACGCACCCGATCCGAGCGGATTTGATGCCAACGTTTCGATCGAGGGGTCAAAGACGGAGCATGCCGGTTCGCCGTCATCGAACCTGGAAGCCATGCTGAACATCCCGGTCAGCCCCGATTTTGCTCTGCGATTGTCGGCCGGCTACAACCGGATCGCCGGATTCATTGATGCGAAGAATGCGGTGCGCTTTGATAGCAACATGCAGCCGGTGCTCGCGGATCCGTCCAACCCGCTGACCAGCGGGTTTGTGACCGGCCCTGTCGCCCACGTGGACGACGCTCACGGCTTCCATGCGCGTCTCGCGGCGCGTTGGAAAGCGAACGATTGGCTGACGGTCGACGCCACGTACCACCGTCAGGACGATCATTCGAATGGTTTCTCGCATCAGACCGCCGGTGAAAATTATCAAACCGATATGCTGGTACCGTATGAGCCGGAACACCGCACGGTCGATCTGGAATCGTTGACGCTGACGGCTGATGCGGGTTTTGCGACGGTCACTTCGTCGACATCGTATTCGACCGTCAACGTAGCCAATATCTACGACGAGTCGCAGTTCGTAATCGCATACGACATGATCTCGCCGTTTCTCTACGGCAATTATCCGCGCATTACGTCTCTGTTTTATACGACGTCGAAGGATACGAATTTCACGCAAGAATTCCGGTTGGTGTCGAAGAGCGGTGGCGATTGGGACTACACCGCGGGACTGTTCTTCCAGCATCAAACGCAGAATCTTTTCCAATACGAAACGATTCCCGGCTTCGCTGCATGGTCCGAACTACCCGGATCGGCGGACGCGATCGCGAGCAATCCGAGCTACGCGAACTTTGGCGACTTTGTGCAGTATTACAACGGCGGCACACGGCCGAGTGCGCTGACGCCTCGCGACACGAACTTTACCTATCTGCGTATTTCCGGATTCTTGGACCGTGCCGCCTACGGTGAGTTGACGCGACACATCACTGACAAATGGCAAGTGACCGCGGGTGCCCGTATTTTCGCACAGGATTTTTCGCAAGGACTGGATTCCACCATACCGTTCGGCGGTCCACTCTATTCGACACTTCCGGCTCCAGCCAACGCGACCGACCATTACGGTACGACGCTTGTGCAGCGCCAGCAGTCCTTCCACAACCATATCTTTAAGTTGAACACGAGTTACGCGCTCGATCAGCATTCGCGGATCTACGCCACGTATTCCGAAGGCTTCCGCCACGGCGGCATCAACGCGCTACCGCTCGGTGCCTGCATTTTCTGCGAAAGCCCGAACATCGTGCCGTATCGGCCCGACACGGTCAGAAACTACGAAGTAGGCTACAAGGGCGAAAAAGACGGCTGGTTACGCTACAGCCTCGCGGCATACCGTGTGGATTGGAAGGACGTGCAGATTCAGGTGTTCGGTCAAGCAGGGGACCCGGCCGTCGTTAACGGTCGCGATGCGGTCAGCCAAGGGCTGGAGGCCGAATTGACCGGGCAGTTGTCGGATCACTGGGCGGCAACGGTGGGCTACGGGTATACCGATGCGAAGATTACGCAAGGCTTCACCGTGACCGATCCGGTCAATGGAACCGTCTACACCCTTGTGTCGGCAAATGCGGGCGATCGACTGCCGTATGTGCCCAAGCAAACCCTGACCGGCGACCTCGCCTATTCCACACGCCTGAGCGACCGAAAGGGCTTGGAGGCGCACTTGGATGCGTCCTACCGGAGCGACGTGAGCACGCAATTGAACTCTACGGCCCTCGGATACCAGCATTTAGGCGGATTCACGACGGTGAGCGCCTCCGTCGCGATGACCGTCGGAGAGGCTTGGCAGGTCCGTCTGTTTGGTGAGAACCTCACGAACGTCTTGGGTATTACGTCCGCTGGCTCCTTGCTGCGCATTTACGATGACCCACGGTATCGCATTCAGAACCCGACGCGTCCTCGGACCATCGGCGTGGGGGTGAACTATAAGTTCCGCTGATTCAGGGTCCGATCCTGCGCGCCTCGCCGCAGCCCGTCGGGCCGTGGCGAATGCGTTGGTGTCGGGCGATCCCAGCGTCGATCTGGCCATTCGGACGCTCGATGCGCTGTACCAAGCCAGCGCATCGGCGGACACAGATCGTGCTGCGCGCAGCGCCGAAATCGGCGATCTGTGGTCACGGCTCGAGGCGTTCGCGGAAGCGTATGCGGCCTATGATCGGGCCGTAAGCCTCGCGCCCGAGGTCACGGCCTACCGGTTCAATCGAGCGGCGGTGCGGGCGTTTTTGGGGGATACGAAAGGAGCAGAAGAGGATTACGACCGTGTCCTCGAACAAGCTCCCACGGATAGCCAGGCCTATCTCAACCGATCACAACTGCGCCGGCAGCGGCCAGAACGCAACCATATTGATGCGCTGCGTGGGGCGTTGTCAGTAGCGGCGTCGGACTGGCGACGTGCGGTGCCGTTGCACTACGCGTTGGCTAAGGAGTATGCGGACCTCGGTGAGCACGCTCGTGCAGCCATCGAGTTGGGTCTGGGCGCGCGCCTGCGCCGTGCGCATCTTCAGTACGACGTGCAACGTGATCTCGACACAGTCGATTGGATACGTCAGGCCTATCCGGCCGTTTATCCAAACCCGTCGAGTGGTGAGGCACCGTCTACCGCGGAAGCACGCCCGATTTTCGTGGTCAGCTTGCCGCGCACCGGATCGACGCTGGTCGAACGCATCCTCGGCAGTCATCCCGATGTGCGGAGTACGGGTGAGCGACCCGAATTTGCGACGGCATTAGTGGCGGAGATGCAGCGGCAGCGCGGGCCCCAGTCCAGCCGGGAAGCATTGGTACGCACGTCGGCACATCTCGACTTCCCCGCCTTGGGCGCCGCGTATCGGCACCGCATGCGCCGCTTTATCGGTGACGCACGGCACTTTACCGACAAGATGCCCCTGAACTATCTGTACTGCGGGCTGATCGCACGCGCATTGCCCGATGCACGCATCGTGCACGTCCAGCGCGGGCCCTTGGCCACGATCTATGCGATACACCGTATGCTGTTCGAGCAGGGCTATCCGTTTGCCTACGATCTCGACGAGTTAGCCGCCTACTACATCGGCTACGAGCGCTTGATGGGGCATTGGCGTCAGGTGCTCCCGGGTCGCCTGGTCGAGGTGTCTTACGAAGCGCTCGTGCAAACCCCAGAATTGCAGGTCCGCGGCTTGTTGGCGAACTTGGACTTGCCTTTCGATGCGGCGTGTCTCGCCTTTGATCGTAACCCTCGACCCACCGCGACCGCGAGCGCCTCGCAGGTTCGCGAGCCGTTGTATACCGATGCGCTGGCCAGCTGGCGACCGTACGCTGCGATGCTCGAGCCCGTGCGGGAGCGCCTGCGGCAAGCGGGTATACCCACCGAAGCCGACTGATAGCGCCCGCTGATCGTGGCACCCGCGCAACACACGGGCCCGACGTGTACCCCCTCAATGGCCTTGCACTCTGGTACTGTCGACTCGCGCGGGCGTGCAAGACGATGAGAACGTCCGAGCGGTAGAAGGGTGCTTGGGGGGGCCTCGCGTGCTCCGGCGTGCTAACGCGCTAGAATGCGGCTCCGGCGTAGCCTCTCTCTGGGGTTGCTTTCGTACAACGCCGACCTGACGACGCTGCGTTAACCGGCGTTCGCAGTAGCGGTGATTAGGGGGGATTCAGTCAATGCGTACCATTATCAAGTTAGTACTGTCGGGTGCGGCTGTCGCGGCGGCGAGTGCGTCCTGGGCGGCAGACACCGCAACCGGCACGGTCGAGGAAGTTGTCGTCACGGCGCAGCGTCGATCCGAGTCGCTGCAAAACGTGCCGCTGTCCATCACGGCGCTGTCCGAAGCCTCGCTGGAGCAGAAGGCGGTAACGACCTTTTTTGACTACGCCGGGCAGGTACCCAACTTGGCCTTCGCCAATACGGGCGACGGCGTCGGTACAGCGCGTACGATTTCCATTCGTGGTATCGCGGGTGATGGCACCGCGGGTTTCTACATTGACGAGACGCCGGTCCCGGATTCGATCGACCCGCGCGTATTGGATGTGCAGCGCATTGAAGTCCTCCGCGGCCCGCAAGGTACGTTGTACGGCGCCCGGTCGATGGGTGGCACGGTCCGCCTCATCACCGACCAGCCGGACTTCGGCGGCGTCTCCGGACATGTGCACGTCAATGGGTCGCAGACGTATAACGCGCCGGATCAGAACTACGGCGCGGACGCGGCCGTGAACTTGCCGTTGAATGATCGCGCCGCGTTACGCGTCGTCGGCTTTTTCCAGCACGACGCCGGCTATTTCAAGCGTCGCTTCCTCACGCACAGTACGGATGCGGCGAACGTCTGTGCAACCTGCGATCCGACCCAACTGGGTAATTTGTCGACCACGACAGTCGACAACGTGGGGGCGACGGACAGCAGTGGTGGGTCGGCGACATTGACCTTCAAGGTGAATGATTCGCTCACCGTGCAGCCGCGCATCATGTACCAGCGTTCGGACATGAATGGGCTGCCGTATGCGGATGGCGGTACGTATCCCGTACCGAATCCGGGCGGCCTTGTCCCTGCGAGCATGACCCCGAACGGCTACACGCAGTATCGCTTCTTTGATTTGCCAGAGAACGCGACCGATTACTGGACCTTGGGTTCGGTGCTTGTGAAGTACGAGACGGACGCCGGCACCTACACGTCATCCTCGTCGTACTTTGATCGTACGGTGGATGAGACGGAAGATCAGACCGACTTTCTCTGGCAGAACCTGCTGTCGCCGTTCGATGGCTTGCCGTATACCGGCGACCCCTCGTCGTCGATCTATCACGCACAACCGCTCGCTTCGACGATTCGCGAAATCAAACAGATTCATCGCTTCGTTCAGGAGTTCCGCTTCACCTCGAAGTGGCAGGGCCCCACTCAGTTGGTCGCCGGCGCCTTCTACTCCGACACCCGCGGCCGTATGCCGTACGCCGGCTACTACCCGCCGGCCATCGCGCTCGGCATCAGCAATACCGCGGGCGTGACCCTCATTGGCATCCCGGTCAATCCGAGCAATCCCGATGAAATCTTCGGTCAGGATTACCAGACCGTGCAGCAGGAGCCGGCGGTCTACGGCGAACTTTCCTATGAGCCGACGTCAGCGGTGAAAGCCACGGTCGGTCTGCGTGCGTATCAGGTGAAAACCAGCACCGGTGGCTACCTCGAAGGTATCGCTTTTGGTGGCGCACGGATCACCGATCCGACGCAGTCGAGCACCGAAAACGGTATTAATCCGAAGGTTGCGGTCGACTACCACGTGGACGCGGACCATCTGCTCTACACGCAGGCGGCACGCGGCTTCCGCCCCGGCGGTCTCGTCCCATCCATTCCCGGCAGTGCCACGCAAGATTCGCTGGGTTGCTTTGCCCAGTTAGAAGCGCTCGGATACACCAGCGCGGCGCAGACCAAGAGTTACCAGTCGGATCACCTCTGGAACTTTGAAGTGGGCAGTAAGAACACGTGGTTCGATCATCGCCTGACGATCGACGGCGCCGCGTTCTACGTGAAGTGGGATTCGATTCAGCAGAGCATCAACTTGCCCTGTGGCTTCCAATTCCGTGCCAACTCCGGTGCTGCGACGGTGAAGGGTGCTGAGCTTGAGATGCACGCTCGCGCGACCGACCACCTGGACCTGTCGGCGGGTGTCGGATTCCAGCATGCGCGCATTTCTGAAGCGAGCGCGTTGGTACCGCAACTCACGGTCGGATCGCGCGTTTACCAGACGCCGGATCTGACGGCGAACGCCAACGTTTCGTACACCGTGCCGATGGATGCCGATCGTCGCTGGGTGTTTACCGCCGGCTGGATGTACACCGGCGACAGCATCAGTGCCACGGTGGATCCGTTGCACCCGCGTGTCCGCCCCGCGTACGACATTCTCGACGCGCGCGTTGCGTATTCGATGGGCCCGCACGAGTTCGCGCTCGTGGGCAAAAACCTCGGTAACACCGAAGCCAACCTCGGCGACAACCGTTCGTTGGCTGCTGAAACCGCCGGGCGTCCGCGTCTCGTGGTGAACGCGCCGCGCACGGTGGGACTCGAGTACCGCATCAACTTCTGAGCCCAGACTCCCTCGGGCGTGACAACGCCCGGGGGAGTGGATGATGTGACAGCATGCCGACCGATGTACTGTTTCCGACCCGAATCTATCGCGCCAAACTGGCTGACCGGGGTCTGGCGGCGCTCAATGCCCAAATACTGCGCGAGGCGCATGTCCTGCGCGAGGACGATGGCGGTGGGCGGGTTTGGTCGAAGACCAACTATCCCGGCGGCTACACGTCCTACGGGTCGGTGTGTCGCTTGCAGACCGTTTCGCCGACCTTTGCGCGCTTGGAACAGCTACTGAATCGGCACGTCAGCGCATTTGCGCGCAGTCTGGAATTCGACCTCGCGGGCAAGCAATTGGAAATGACCGATTGTTGGATCAACATCATGCCGAAAGGGGTGATGCACGGACTGCACCTCCACCCGACGTCGACCATCAGCGGTACGTACTACGTGCAGGTCCCAAAAGGCGCGCCCGGCTTGAAATTTGAAGATCCACGTCTCGATCGGATGATGGCCGCTCCGGCGCGGCGGGCGTCGGCGCGACCGGCGAACCAACCATGGGTCGTGGTGCCGGCGGTGGTTGGCTGGGTCAGCTTGTTCGAAAGTTGGCTACGCCACGAAGTGCCCGCCAATCTGGTCGATGCCGAACGCATCAGCGTGAGCTTCAACTACTCCTGGTTCTGATACCGATCAACCCGGTCCGGATTGGGCCCGAGGGCCATCGCATCACGGGCAGCGGTCAGTACGGCCGCCGCCGCGAGCGCCAAGCGACTCGAGGATGCGCCGCTGCGTGCTAATTGCTGATAGGTCTGTAATCGTAAGCGCCACAGGGCGTAGGCGGTGGTAAGCGCGTCACTCGGCTCTAACGGAGAGGCCTGCATCGTTCGTTGCTCCTGCCTGAACGATGCGCAAGACTAGAACCCGTTGATGACGGTGTGGTGAACGGTCAGCGACTTTTCAGTCGCTGTGCCTCGGCCTCCAACTGCTCCCAGCGTTCGAGTTTCTGCATCAACAAGGCTTCGATTTCCGCCATGCGCGCCCCGTCCTTGGTGACGCGTGCCGCATCGCTGTGGGGATAGTCGGGTGCACACAAACTATCTGCCAACGATCGCTGTTCCATTTCCAGCGTTTCGATATCGCCGGGCAACGCGGCCAGTTCACGCTCTTCCTTATACGAGAGCTTCGCTTTAGCCTTGCCACTCGTGCCTCCAGCGCTCACCGAGGCAGCGTCAGTCGCATCGACAGTGCGGGTTAGCGGGGATGAGGCCTGCGCCTCCCGCTCGCGCAGCCAGTCACTGTAACCGCCCACCGACTCTCGCCAACGGCCATCGCCCAAGGGCGAGAGCGTTTGAGTCACCACGTTGTCGACGAAGGCGCGGTCGTGACTGACGAGCAGTAGCGTTCCCGCGAAGTCCTGGATGGCGCTCTCGAGCAATTCAAGCGAGTCGATATCGAGGTCGTTGGTGGGCTCATCGAGCACCAACACGTTCGCGGGTTTGGCGAATAACCGTGCCAGCAACAGACGGTTGCGTTCGCCACCGGAGAGCGCGCGGACGGGCGTGCCGGCGCGCTGCGGCGAAAAGAGAAAATCCGCGAGATAACTCGTGACATGGCGTTTCTCGCCGTGCACGTCGACCCAGTCCGAACCTGGCGACAACGTTTCGGCAACCGACTTGTCCAAGTCCAATTGCTCGCGCATCTGATCGTAGTACGCGATCGCGATCTGCGAGCCTTGTCGCACGCGGCCCTCGTCGGGCTCGAGTTGTCCCAAGATAAGGCGAATCAACGTGGATTTGCCGGCGCCGTTCGGTCCGAGCAGCCCGATGCGGTCGCCACGCATGACCGTAAGATCAAGATCACGGATCACCGTCCGCTCGCCGAAGCGCTTGGTGACGTTTGTCAGTTCGGCAACCAGCTTGCCGGAGCGCTCCCGCGAATCGATCGCGAGACGGACGTTGCCCATACGTTCTCGGCGCGCAGCGCGTTCAACCCGCAGCGCCTCCAGTCGTTTGACACGACCTTCGTCACGGGTTCGCCGCGCTTCGATACCGCGCCGAATCCAGACTTCCTCCTGCGCCCAAAATTTATCGAAACGGCGATTCGCGACCGCTTCCGCCGCCAACTCATCCTTCTTTCGGGTCTGGTAGGCGGCAAAGTTACCGGGGTATGAACGCAGGTATCCGCGGTCGAGCTCAATGATGCGGGTCACGACCCGATCGAGGAACCAGCGATCGTGGGTGACTAAGAGAACGGCAGGGCCACCCAGCAGCAGTTCCTCAAGCACCGCAATGCCATCGACGTCCAGGTGGTTTGTCGGCTCATCCAAAAGCAACAAGTCGGGATCCAGTGCCAGCGCGAGTGCTAAGGCGGCCCGTTTGCGTTCGCCGCCGGAGGCTTGCGCGGGCGCAACCTCGCCGCGGACACCGAAGCGCTCCATGTACTCCGTCAGACGCGCTTCGACGCGCCACCGTTCACGATCGTCGTGCAGCCCTTCGAGATTACCGCGCAGCCGCAGGCTTTCGAGCAGCGTCATCGCCAATGGCAACTCGGGCTCTTGCTCCACGGTGACGATCCGCAGTCCCGAGCATAGCTTGAGATCGCCATCTTCAAGCGCAACCCGTCCGGCCAAGACGCCCAGCAGCGAGGATTTGCCCGTGCCATTGCGACCGATCAGCCCGATACGCTCGCCGTCGGTGATCGACAGAGACGCACGATCCAACAACGGCGTCAGACCGTACGCGAGCTCTCCGTCAATGAGCGAGATGAGTGTGACGGCCACGGGCGCTCAGTCCCGTGCCACGGCGTGATTGTCGCGCCGGTAGATGGTTCCTGCACGCATCACGAAGTTTGCGTGGCGTAAGCGAGACGCGTCTTCGGCCGGGTCACCCGGAACGGCCACGAGGTCAGCGCTGAGGCCTACGGCAATCGCTCCGGTGGAGTCCCCAAGGCCCAGCAACTCCGCCGCATCGCTGGTCGCGGCGCGCAGCGCGGCAAGCGGCGCTATACCCCCGTCGGTCAGCAGTTTGAATTCCAAGGTATGGTCGCCTTCACCGAGATCGGTACCGTATGCGATCCGTACGCCCGAGCGCAGGGCGCGCGGCAGATTTTGCTTTGGCAGGCGATCGTTCGCTAACTCTTTTGCCGCGGTGCCCGGGGTGAGCAGATCCGGGTGATCGCGGGCGGCATCGTAGAACACGTCGTAGACCGATAGGGTTGGAACAAGAAACACACCCTTGGATTTCATCAGGTCGAATGTCTGATCCGTCGCGAAGGAGCCGTGCTCCACCGAATCGATTCCCGCTCGAACGGCGGCTTCTATCGCCTGCGCTGGATAAATGTGAGCGGCCACCTTCATGCCAAGCGCATGGGCGGTTTCTACCGCGGACCGCATCTCATCGTCGGTCATGAGCTGCTGGCGTGGATCGTCGCCCGTCGAGGCGATCCCGCCGGAGGGCATGATCTTGATGACGTCGGCACCGCGACGGCGATGTTCACGGACCCTGAGCCGTGCATCGGCCGCTGAGTCCACCCGCCCGTTGTCCCAACCGACATGGTTCAGCGCGGCATCCAAGCCGCTACGCGCATCTCCGTGCCCTGCCGTCGGACCCAGAGGCTCCAGTGCTGCGAGAATCCGAGGTCCGTCCACATGGCCGGCTTCGATGGCATGTTTGAGTGCAACGGTGTCGTCACCGCCGCCCAGATCCCTGACGGTGGTAAATCCTTGCTGCAACATCGCCCTCGCGAACACCGCCCCCTCAAATGCCCGGTCGATGTCGGAATGGCTGAGGAGATCTTCTACCGCGTTCGTACGGCTTGGCAGTTTCGCGGCAACGTGGACGTGACAGTCGATAAAGCCCGGAACGAGTGTGGCAGTGCCCAGATCCACGAACTCAGCACCGGCTCGGTGCACGCGGCCTGATTCAATCGCGGCGATGCGCCCATCCTCGACCACGACCGACACGTCTTTGCGCGGCGTTTCGGAGCGCCCGTCGTACATCTGTGCCGCATGCACAATCGTGGTGTGCGCCTGACTCGTGGTGACCACGGCAAGGCAAAGAGCGATGGCGACGGCGTGACGCATGGGCGAGTCTCTCCTCTGGGAAGGGCGCTCACGCTACCACGACGACGGGCGGCGCGCAGAGACCTTCAGTGCGCGAGCGCTGGCAACGACGTGCGTTGTTCTGCCGTACGCGTCTTACGGGCTTCCGCCGCGAAGTAGGCGGACAAGGCGTGGACATCATCGGCGTTCAACACATCATCGAAGCGACCCATGCCTCGTGCTGAGAGTGCGCCATTCAGAACAATCTCGCCCAAAATTGCGTGTTTCTCTGCTGTCAGGCGCCGCAAATCCGGGAGCATGCCGTAGCCCATGGTGTGGCAGCGGGCGCAGTAGCGTACGTATAATTCGCCGCCGTGCGCGATGGTCTGCGCAGTGGCAGTGATTGTCGGTGGTGCGGGCATCGGGGGTATGACCACGACGGGCGGTTTAGGGATCGGCCCGCCGCCCAGCCTGAACACCACGACACGACCCTGGTTTTCAAAATGCGCTGCCGCCGTCCGATCGGAAAACGGCGCAGCGATGCCGCTCGCGCCACCGTAGCCGGCCAGTACGGCGACGTACTGCACGCCATCCACGGAATAGGTCATCGGGGCAGCCAGAATACCGGTGCCTAGGTCAAGACTCGTCAGTCGCTGTCCGTTATCCGCTCGATAGACGTTGAGGTGCCCGGTTGCGTCGCCCTGGAACACTAAATTACCGTCGGTCGAGAGCACGCCACCGTCCCAATTCGTAGCGCCGACCGCTTCCCACGCAATGCGGCCGCTCATGATATCCACCGCCCGCAATACGCCGATGGAATGACGGGTGGCTGTACTTTGGCCGACCAGTGTGTCGAGTGCCGGTAACGTGCCGAGCAGCGCCCGTAGACTGCTCGGGTCGTAGTCTTCGGGGAATATGCCAAAGACATCGAATGCGCCATCGACCATGCCTTTTTGGCGAGAGTCCACGTAGACCATCGGGGCTTCTAGTGTGGGTATGTATACTAAGCCTGTGGTCGGGCTGTAGGACATGGGCTGCCAGTTGTGACCGCCGGCCATACCGGGCGCGATGAACCGCGGATGCTTTGCGTAGTCCGCGTCGGGGTTTGGGCGAGGCCGGTGGGTGACGGGATCGATACCGAGCGTCCAGTTCACGTAGACATAGTTATGGGCCGCGAGCACTGCACCGCTCGCGCGATCCAGCACGTAGAGAAAACCGTTCTTCGACGCTTGCATGAGCACGGGGCGGGTCCGTCCCTGCCATGGCATCTCGGCGAGCACTAGTTTTTGCGTACTGTCGTAGTCCCACGCATCGCCAGGGGTGGTTTGGTAGTGCCAAGCCAATGTGCCGTCTTTGACGCGGATGGCGAGAATTGAGGCGGCATAAAGATCCTCTCCGCCGGAGCGGCCATCCTTCTTAATGTCATAGGGAGAGCCGTTCCCGGTCCCGACGTAGACAAGCCCCAGTTGGGGGTCATACGCCATCCCGTCCCAGACGGTTCCGCCACCGCCGGCCGTCCAATCGTGGCGGGGATCCCAGGTTGTCGCCGCCTTCACCAAATGGTCTTGGTCCTGCGGACCTTCTGCCGGGTTGCGCGGCACGGTATAGAAGCGCCAACGAGGCGCGCCCGAGCGCGCATCCCACGCGCTCACGTACCCGCGAATGCCGTCGAAGTCGGCGCCGGCCGCCCCGATAATCACGGCGTCTCCGGCCACGATCGGGGCGCCTGTAATGGTGTAGGGGTGCTGAGGGCCTCGTGCTGGAAGTGTGTCGACTTTGTACACACGAGCGCCTGTCGCCGCGTCGATCGCGTGCAGGTACCCGTCCAGCGATGCGACATACACCCGCCCCTCCCAAACCGCCACGCCGCGATTCACCGCATCGCAACATGCGTAGCGACCGTACTGGCCGTCCACGTCGGGGTCGTAGTGCCAGCGTAGGGCGCCCGTGCGCGCATCGAGCGCGTACACATGGCCAAACGGCCCGCTGAAATACATGGTCCCGTCGACAACGATGGGGGTCGCTTCCAAGCCGCGCCGAGTCTCGAGTCCATACTCCCAGGCAAAACCCAGCGTATGGACATTGGACGCGTCGATCTGATGCAGTGGCGAATGGTACGTGCCCCCCGCATCCCGCCCTGCCGTAAACCATTCCCCGGGCTCTTGTTGTGCGGCGGCTAGGCGGTGCGCATCGATATGGCCAGCACCGGGGGTTTGATGACAGGCGCTGAGTGCCAGAAAGAGCACGGCCAATGCCGATGTAAGGCGCAGATGCATCAGAGGCCTCAATGTGACGACGTGGGGCGGACGGGACACCATCGATAACGGACGAACGCATTGAGTGCCGCGGCCGCGCTGATCAGGCCTACCGCTGTCAATGGAGTGCCGTCATGAAGGCGCCCGAAGGTCTGAGCCACGGCAGCGCCACCGGTGAGTTGCAGGAAGCCGAGCAGGGCGGAGACACGCCCAGCCGATGCCGTAAACGGGGCAAGCGCTCCGGTTTGGGCATTGGGCTGGAGCATCGACCAGCCGAAGTTATAGGTACACACACCCAGCAAAAAAACGGTTAGTGACCGCGATGCCACGAGAGAGCCGACGACCAAAATGAACGCCGCCAACAACAGTACGGTGCTGCCGCGCGCCAGAATGCGGTCTGAGCTTGCGCGGCGTAGCGACCAGACGCTGGCCCAGCCGCCCAGCACGTACGCCACAATCGTCATACCCCAATAAAAACCAAACAACGCCGGGGGTCGGCCGAACCATCCTTCGAGGAGGTGTGGGGAGGCAGAGATCCAGACCGCGAGACCCGCGTACCCGGTGACACAGCATAGGATATAGCCGACCACCCGCCGATCACTCAGCGCGGCCAGGGACGCCTCGCGGATTGCTTGCCACTGAGGGACTGGAGCCGTTTTGCGCTGTAGCGTCTCGGGCAAGTACAGCCGGGTCATCGTCAGCGCGACGATGAGGACGAGCACATACAATACCGAGATCGAACGCCAACCGGCATAACCCACCACGACTGCGTTGATCGTCGGTACCAGTAACGGAACGAGCGCTAACCCCATGCCGATGATGCTGAGTATGCGCGCGCCTGTCGGGCGATCGTAGACATCGCGTACGATCGCGCGCGCCAAAATGGGGCCGGCCGCGCCGCTGGCTCCTTGGACAAAGCGACAAAGCAGCAACCACGGCAGCGATGGAGCCATGCTCAGACCGATCGAGGCAATCAAAAAAACGACGATTGCGACGGTCAGCACCGGACGGCGACCGTAGCGATCGGCATACGCCCCGACAAATAACTGAGCACTGGCGCAGCCGAGCAGCACCGTGCTGATGGTGGCCTGCGCCGACGCGACGGGAATCTGAAAGTCGACCATGATCGGCCGGATGGCCGCGAGAAAACCGTCGGTCACGAGCGGTAGGAAGCCGCTGATCAGACACAGCAGTGCGATGGCTGGACCGGAGAGGTTCATCGCACCACCACCGGGGCCTGTACGAGTCCGCGGAAGCGCGCACGATGCTGGTGAACGGGCTCTCCCGCCAACTCTGCGCTCGGGAGGCGCGTCAAGAAGGCGCGAATCGCCACTTCCCCTTCGAGGCGAGCAACCGACATGCCGGCACACGCGTGTCCACCCGCCGCGAAGGCCAGATGTGGATTGGGCGTCCGATCGAGGATGAACGACTCGGGCTCGACAAACACCTCCGGATCGCGGTTCGCCGCCCCAATCGCGAGCGTCAAGTAGTCGCCTGGCTCAAAGGTCTGGCCACCCACGGTGACCGGTGCGATGACCAGGCGATTGCCGAGCTGATTAGGGCTTTCAAAGCGCAGACATTCCTCAACAGCGAGCGGCACGAGCTCGGGGTGGGCTACGAGGCGTGCGCGGTCCAGCGGTCTGCGCAACAGCGTGACCAAGCCGTTTGCAATGAGATTGGTGGTGGTCTCATGACCGGCGTTGAGCAAGAAAATGCAGTTATGCAGCAGTTCCTGCTCGCTCAGACACTCGCCGTCGCTGTCGGCACGTAGGAGGCGTGTAACCAAGTCCTGATCACCCAACGGATGGAGGCGTCGGTCGGCGATCAAGCGCTGCAGGTAATCCAGAAACTCGACAACGGCACGCTGACCCAATGCCAGCGCGTCGGCGCCCGGTGCCGGATCCAGCGCGCCCAGGATGGCCAAAGACCAACCGCGCAACGGCGTTCGCTCATCGCGAGGGACGGCGAGCAAGTTGCCGATGACTTCAATGGGAATCGCAGCGGCATAGTCCTCAACAAGATCAAAGCCGCCGCGTGTGCGCGCTCGATCGCACAGTTGCGCGACGAGTGCCTCGAGCGCCGGTAGCATGCCGCGGATAGCAGCGGGCGACAACGCACTGACAATCCGTCGCCTCACTCGCGTGTGGTACGGCGGGTCCGAGAACACGAGGCTGGTCGTATGGTGCTCGAACAGCGGAGAATCCGTGCCGAATTTGGGGCCGAACGCGGCTTGTTTGTCGGCGCTGTAATGCACGCGGTCACGATAGACCGCATCCAAATCGGCATGGCGTGTGAGGAGCCAACTGCCATCGGGCAGGCGCAGCACGGGGGACTCTCGTCGCAGCCGCGCATATTCGGGATACGGGTCGGCGTAGAAACCACCGTCGAGCCGGGTCAAATCGAACGGCGCAGCCGGCGTTTTTCCGTCGCTCTCACGTCGGTCTGTCGAAATCATCGTGGCCCCCACCTCTTAGCGAACGTTAGCACGGAAGTGGCTATCCAGGCCTTCCGGCGGGTTGTTACACTGCCCGGACAAGGACTGCGGTGCGCCGGTGTACTGGTCGGCCTGCATCGCAGTCCTAGACCGACTCCGGCCGATTCCGCGAAGATGCCGTTGAGGGATACCTGCTCGTGACCTCTGGGGGGATAGATGAAGCGCCGAACTGAATCCTCGATGTGGACCCGCTGGCCGAGTGCAATTCTGGCGTGTTTCGCGATCGCACTCTCCGCACGCGCCGAGTTGCCGCCGGACATAGGGATGAAGCCTGAGAATGTCACCCTGCCGCCGGTGTCCAAGCACTGGGTGTGGGTCAATGACATGGTGTTCAGTCACATGGACGACGGGCAGCTCCACATTATCGACGGCGATTCGGGTCGGGTCCTCGGTATGATTTCAACCGGCTACAGCGCCCATGCCGTGCTTTCGCCGGACGGCAAGGCGTTATGGTCGCCGGAGACGTATTTTTCACGCCATACGCGCGGTACACGGACCGACGTTGTATCGGTCTACGATACGGCGACGCTCAAGCAAACGGCTGAAATCGTCATTCCCGCGAAGCGAGCCTCCGCGATCCCGGTGGTCGGCATGGCGGGCAGCACCGATGATGGCCGCTTTCTGCTGATTTATAACTTCAACCCATCTCAGTCCGTGACCGTTGTGGACACTCGATCGAACACCTTTGTGGGTGAGATTGAGACTCCGGGCTGCGGGCTGGTGCATCCCACCGGGCCGCGTAGTTTTTTTAGCGTCTGCGCAGACGGCGGCATCATGACCGTTGCACTGGACGACACAGGCCATTCGGCAGGGCAAACGCACGCGGCGCCGGTGTTCGACCTGACCAAGGACCCGGTCACCGAAAAGCCGATTCGTGTCGGCGATGTCTGGTACTTCGTGACCTTTGACGGGACGATCCGGCCGATCGTCGCCGATGGTCGGTCCGTCAAAGCGCTGCCCACGTGGTCGTTGCTGTCCGATGAGGAACGTAAGGCGGGTTGGCGTCCGGGCGGTGTGCAGCAACTCGCCGTCCATGCGGCTCAGCACCGACTGTATGCGATCGTCCATCAGGGGGGGCGAGACACGCACAAGGACGGTGGTCGTACGATCCATGTCTATGATCTGAAGACGCATGCGCGTGTTCAGACGATCCAGACTAAGCGCACCGTGGGTGTGATCGCGGTGTCATCGGACGAACATCCGCTGCTTTTCGCCGCGTCCCCGGAAGAGACTTCTTTGTCCGTTTACGATGTTGCTACCGGTAAGTTACGCCGTACGATCAAAGATGTGGGATCCTCGATCATGTATCTAAATACCTTGTGATCATGTCGGTAGATCCCACACTAGGGCTCGTTGTCACCGCCGCGTTTAGCTTGCTGCTGTTACCAGCGGCTTGGCAAAAGTGGCGGGACATCCCCGTCTTCGAGGCGGTACTTGGCGCTTATCGATTGTTGCCACGTGGACTTGTCCCGATGGTGGCCCGTGTCATCCCCGGTGTGGAAGCAGCGACCGCTATTGCGCTGTGGTTTCCGGCGGTGCGTCCGGCGGCGGCGATCCTCGCTGCGTTCTTGATGCTGCTGTACGCGGTCGCGATTGCGATCAACCTTCTGCGTGGTCGGACCGATCTCGATTGCGGGTGCACGGGCCCGTTAGAGCGCCGTCCGGTTGCCGCGTGGATGGTGTATCGCAACGCGCTCCTTGCCGGCCTCGTCGTGCCGCTGGCCGGCACCTGGGATGCCCGACCCTTGCAGGGGATGGACCTGTTTTCCATTGCGGTCGCACTGTCGACCATCGTTTTACTCTGGCTTGCGATCGACCGTCTCCTAGGACAGGTCGTCCCTCGCGGCGCTGCGCTGAAGGCTTCCCGATGAACCCATTGGTCGTTTCAAATATTTTGTTGTGGATTCTAGTGGTTGTGTTGTCACTGGTGGTCCTCGCACTCGTCCGTCAGGTGGGGGTGCTGCATGAACGCATCACGCCCGTAGGCGCCCTCATGCTTGCCAAAGGGCTGAAGGTCGGAGAATTGGCGCCGACCATCCCACTGGAGGCGTTGTCGGGTGCCGCGCTCACGGTCGGTGGTACGCGCACCGACGGCCGGAGCTTGTTGGTCATGTTCGTCTCGCCCACGTGTCCGGTCTGCAAAGCACTGCTACCCGTGCTGAAGTCGAGCCGCAAGTCGGAATCGGACTGGCTCGATGTCATCCTCGCGAGCGACGGCGACCTGGCCGAACAGCGCGCCTTTGTGAGTGAGCACGGTCTCGATTCGTTCCCCTATGTCGTCTCCTCGCCATTGGGTGTCAGTTACCAGGTCAGTCGCCTGCCCTATGCCGTGATTCTCGACAGTGAAGGCATCTTACGGGCGCGCGGTATCATCAATTCGCGTGAGCATCTGGAAAGTCTGTTCGAAGCGAAGCGGCTCGGCGTCGCTTCGATGCAGGATTTTCTCGAGGGTCGACGCGGTTCCACGGCGGCCTAACGGCTGCCTAGTTGCGAGGCAATTCCATGAAGTGGCTCGATCGATTCACAGAAGGCTCGACTCGTTCGCTTGCGCGGCGTTCATCGCGGCGCGGCTTCCTCGGGAGTTTCGGCGCATTGTTGGTGGGCGCAGCAGCCCTGCCATTGTTGCCCGTAGCGCGCGGTGCAGAGCGCCAAGCTGCGCACCCTGCTGTGCCGAGCAGTGATCCGGGGGATCCTGGCACGTGTGAGTACTGGCGCCACTGTGCGATCGATGGCTTCCTGTGCAGTTGTTGCGGTGGCACTCAGTCGAGTTGCCCACCGGGGACGGAAATGTCCGCGGTCACTTGGATCGGCACTTGCCACAATCCGGCGGACGGTAAGGATTACGTCATTTCGTATAACGACTGCTGCGGCAAATCGCAGTGTAATCGCTGCTTCTGCAATCGGAATGAAGGCGATTCGCCCCTCTACCAGCCCGGTCAGTCCAACGATTACAACTGGTGCTCGGGGAATAGCTCGGCGAATATTCCGTATCACTGTTCAACGGCACGGATCGTGGGTGTTGCGGAGTAAGACGACGCGGCAATGGCTGGTGGCCGCGGGGCTATTGCTCTTGGCGGCTGGGCCGACCGTGGCGTACACGCCGCGCGTCAATTATCAATTGCAATGCATGGGCTGCCATCATGGCGATGGTGCCGGTGAGAACGGCCGCGTTCCGGACATGCGCGGCACCGTGGTGCCCTTCTCAGCGCTTCCGGAGGGTCGCGACTATATCCTCCGCGTCCCAGGCGTCGCCCAAGCCCCGCTTTCGGACGGAGAGGTCGCCGTGTTGCTCAACTGGATAGCGCGCAACCTGAGTACGGTGCCGGTTCCGGCTGACTTTCGGGACTACACCGAGGGAGAGGTTGCCGCGGCGCGGCACCAACCGTTGACGGGCGTGAAGCAGCGCCGCGCTGAACTCCTGAGCCGTATCAGCCCCTGATCGTCCGACGTCTGCTCACTTCAGCGTATAGACGACGTTCACGGTGGTGGCCTGATCCAGCTTCTTGGCGCCCATGGGAGGATTGGTATGGGCGCGGATCCCGTAGCCGACGCTTAACGCCAGTTGCGAGAGGATGCTGACGTTCAACGATAAATCGTTGGCGACGGCCGTATCGCTACGCGTGGTAATGACGGCGAGGTTCTCCAGAATTTTCGTATTCGCAGTCAGCGTATGCTCGCCCTTCAGCCCGAGCGTGCCGGCTATGCCCTGAACCGACGGCACGTTCATGCGACCGATTAAGTTGCCGTTCGAATCGTGAATCAGATTCTGAGCCTGATAGATTTCATAGCCTAGACCGAGGTTGGCCGATAGTTTTGTGCGGTCACTGGTAAAGAATCGATGCCCGAGACCGCCCGAGGCAGTCAGTCGGTAATCAAAACCGCTGAACAGATCCCGCACCGCATCGACGCCGGTAAACCAGAAGTTACGCTCGCTGTATTCACGGTCGACCTGAAACCGGAATTCGCCGCGCTCAGCGCTGACATAACCCTGACTGCGCCCGTATAGACCCGCCAAAAACAGCGCACGCTTCCATGGACCATCGGTGTAGGAAAGATCCAGTTTGCCGTTGACCGCCAACGACGAGGAATTGCCGGACGACACCAATAAACCGCCTTGACCGACCCCGATCCACCGACCATCCGAGTCCGGTGCGGGCGCTGTCGTGCTATCCAGCGGGTGGATAAGGCCGCTGTCGTCGTCCGGCAGATCCGTCGCATGGATGGTCGAGGAGACAGCGACCAGGCAGAAGAGGCAAAAGAGGGGGAAACGCATGAGCGGTCAACCTGAGGGACGGAGTGATACGGCACTCCTGACGGTGGCATTTTACGCTGCTTAAGGCCGGTCATTCAGCCGGTGTGTGTGCGTCTATCGCGTGAACGCGTCGTGTATCCGTCGCAGCATCCCGTTCATGCTGTCTATTTCTGCCGCGGTAAACGCGTCGAATGCCTCGTGAAAGCGGGCGCTCGCGACCGCCCGCACTTTGGCGACCATGTCCGCCCCGGCTGGCGTGCATGTCACTTCAGTCACTCGACCATCGGCTGCGCTGCGGGTCACCTGTAGCAAGCCTTCCAGAGCCAATCGTTGCACCACCTTCGTCGCCGTGGGCAGTTTGAGCACGCCGAGCGCTGCGATCTCGCCCACACTGATCGGGCCACGTTCCTGGGCGAGCATGAGGATGCGCCATCGCGGAATGTCAGCGCCGACCGCCTTCAACGCGTGTTCCATGGCGAGCGCATAGGCCCCTGTCGCCTGATTCATCAAAAAAAACGGCGAATCTTCGAGGACAAACGCCGGGTCGGCAGCGTCAGCTCGGCGTTTGATGTCAGGCGGCGAGGGCGCGGCGGAAGGAGGCGACTTGGTTGACATTTCACTTGAATATTCAACTAATATGAGTTTCCGCGCAAGCGAAAGGCCGCAGGTCATGGCTGAGAGATCGTTTCAGAAAGAAGTGCAGTTACTGCGCCTGGGTGACGGCGACGTGTTTGAGGGCGAGACCATTTTGGCCGTCACCAAAGCATTGCTGCAGTCGGGCGTCGGCTATGTGGGCGGATATCAGGGTGCGCCAGTGTCGCATCTGATGGACGTCTTGACCGATGCAGAGGACATCCTCAGCGAACTGGGCGTAATTTTTGAAGCCGGAGCAAGCGAGGCGACCGCTGCTGCCATGCTTGCCACGTCGATCAACTACCCGATTCGCGGATGCGTGACCTGGAAGTCGACGGTCGGTACAAATGTAGCCTCCGATGCGCTCTCGAACCTCGCCTCCGCCGGTGTCACCGGCGGCGCCGTGGTGCTGCTCGGAGAAGATTACGGGGAAGGTGCCAGCATCATGCAGGAGCGCACCCACGCTTTTGCCATGAAGTCCCAGATGTGGCTGATGGATCCTCGACCCGATCAGCAGCGTGTGGTGGACCTCGTCGAACAGGCATTTTGCCTGTCGGAAGCCAGTAATACGCCCGTGCTCTTCATGCTGCGTATCCGCGCGTGTCACCTGCGTGGTCGGTTTCATACCCGCGACAACGTGCGACCTGCGTTTACGGCGGTCGATGCACTGAATCACCCGGTGCGCACCTACGATCGGATCATCCTGCCGCCGTCAACCTTCGCGCAGGAAAAAGAAAAAATTGAGCGACGCTGGCCGGCCGCCGTCGAGTACATAGAACGACACCGACTGAACGAAACCTTTGCTGCCGATGCGGCGCCCGTAGGACTTATCTTGCAGGGCGGTTTGTACAATGCGGTGCTCCGCGCATTAGAGCGGCTCGGTCTGGCGGATCCGTATGGCGAGTCTAAACTGCCGCTACACGTCCTGAATGTGACCTATCCGTTGGTGCCCGGTGAACTGTCGCGTTTTGCGATCGGCAAACGCGCTCTGCTGGTCATCGAAGAGGGTCAGCCGGCTTTCATCGAACCGGCCATCGCGGCTCAGCTCGCCGCCGAAGGGTTACCGATTCGGGTCTGTGGGAAGGGATTTTTGCCGCTCGCCGGAGAGTACACCGGTGCCGTGCTGCTGGAAGGAATCAAGGCTTTCCTCCGGCAGTACGCAGCGACGCTGTTTCCCACCGCGCCGGTTGCGGAAGTACCCCTCTTACCGCAGGCAATGCTCTCGCAGCGGATGCCCACACGACCGTCGGGACTGTGCACCGGTTGTCCGGAAAGGCCGTTGTTCACCGCGATGCGATTGCTGGAACGAGAGACGGGGAAATTGCATGTCTCCGCCGACATTGGGTGTCACTCGTTTGCCACGCTTCCGCCCTTTAATCTGGGCGCCAGCATCATGGGATACGGCCTTGGCGCGGCCGGTGCTGCGGGTCTGCAGACGAAAGGCGGCAAACGGGCTGTTGCATTGATGGGCGACGGCGGCTTTTGGCACAACGGCTTGACCAGCGGTATTGCGAATGCCGTCTTTAATCGCCATGACGACGTCACGGTTATCGTCGATAACGGCTATTCGGCCGCAACGGGCGGCCAGTACATCCCCTCATCCGACGCTGATGCCGGTACGCGCGAAGCTCGGCATCCGATAGAGGCCGCGGTTCGCGGTGTTGGCGTGCGATGGATCCGGCGTGTTCGGACCTACGACATACGCGCCACGATGCGCAGCCTGCGCGAGGCGTTAACCACCCCCGAAAAAGGCCCGAAAGTGGTGCTCGCAGAAGGTGAGTGCCAGTTGAACCGTCAGCGCCGAATCGCGCCGGGCATCCGTGCCGACCTGGCGGCCGGCCGCCGGGTTGAGAAGCAGCGCTTTGGGATAGACGAAGCCGTGTGCACGGGAGATCGCTCGTGCATCCGGCTCTCCGGTTGCCCGTCGCTCACCGTACGTCCATCAAGCGATCCGTTGCGTCGATTACCGGTCACCCATGTTGACCAGTCGTGTGTCGGCTGCGGTGTGTGCGGGGAAGTGGCGCACGCGGCCGTGCTATGCCCTTCCTTCCACCGCGCCGACGTCGTTACCAATCCGTCTCGTCGAGAGCGTTGGGTCGACGCGATCCGACGTCAGGTGCTTCGTATCTTAGGCGCGCGCCATCTGGAGGTCGCATGAAATACGACCGGCCGATGACCTTAACCATCGCGGCGCTCGGCGGTCAGGGCGGCGGCGTGCTGACCGAGTGGTTGGTATCCGCGGCACGGATGGGTGGCTGTCACGCGCAGGCGACCTCCGTGCCGGGGGTGGCCCAGCGGACCGGAGCCACTATCTACTATCTCGAGTTCTTCCCGGATCGAGGTGACGGCCGGGTACCGGTCATGGCGTTGATGCCTGCGGCCGGCGATGTGGATGTCGTGCTAGCAGCCGAACTGGTTGAAGCCGGTCGCATGGTTGAGCGTGGCTTCGTCACCGCGGATCGAACCACGCTGATTGCGTCGACGCACCGCAGCTACACCATTGACGAGAAGTCGCGGCCGGGCGATGGGCGACTGGATCCGTTCACGCTGCTGTCCGAGCTCGAACGTGCGGCGCGCCGCTTCGTCGGTTTCGATATGGCGGCTCTGGCCGCCCGTGAGCGGGCGGTCGTGAGCCCTGTCCTATTTGGAGCTCTCAGCGGTAGCGGCGTTCTGCCATTTTCGGCGGACGCCTGTCGCGATGCGATACGCGCCTATGGGCTTGCGGTAGACACGAATCTGCGCGCGTTTGATGCGGCGATTGAAGCCGTGGAAAAAGGGGCGCCCGAGCCCCAGCCGGTCTCACAGGATGCCCCGCCCGTCCCGGCGCAATGGGCAAAGCGTCTGGAACGCTATTCGGAACCGGTGAAAACGCTCATCGCACACGGGATCGAACGATGCCGAGACTACCAGGATGACGCCTATGCCGGCACCTATCTCGATCGCCTCGATACCGTGGCGGACGCGGATCCGGGTGGCAGCGTCGTCGCCGTCATGGCCCGGACGATACCGTTGTGGATGTGCTTCGAGGATCCCATTCGTGTTGCGCAACTGAAATTAGCGCCCGGCCGGATCGCCGGTATACGCCGCCACGCGCAAGCTCGACCAACCGATGTCGTCCATGTCCGCGAATTCATGCGGCCTCGAGTCGAGGAAATCGCCGGCTTACTGCCCAATGCATGGGGACGTTTCATCTTACGTCACTCTCGGTTGCGCCAATGGTGCCGGCGCCTGGAGCGTGACATCACACTGACATCGACCTCCGTAAGTGGCTACGTGCTGCTTCGCTTCCTGATGAGCCTGCGACGCTTTCGCCGTCGCAGCCTTCGCTACGTCGAGGAGACACGGTGGCTCGGTCAATGGCTAACGGCGGTCGTCTCTGCGGCGGTAGTCGATACGGTGCTCGCGGTAGAACTGGCCGAGTGCCAGAGCTTCGTGCGGGGTTATGGCGAGACGATTGAGCGCGGCCACGCTCGGCTGCAACGAGTGCTCGCTCTCGCCTCACGCGCCGCACTGTATACCGCGGACAACGTCCGACGTCTCCGACTGGCCGCAGAGCTTGATCCGGACGGCGATGGATTCGAGAGTGCTCTGCGCTCGTTAACCGCGAACTGAGCGTCGAGGGAAGGCGAGAGTAGGAGTGGGATCTATGGGCAAGTACACAGAGAATCCGCTGGCGGTCGACGCCCTCGTCAGGGAAGATCAGGTACACCGCGATGTGTACTTAAGCCCTGAAATATTCGAGCTGGAAATGCAGCGCCTATGGCGCACGACGTGGATCTACGTCGGCCACGATAGCCAGGTACCGGCTCCCGGCGATTTTTACACAACGACCCTGGCGACGCAGCCAGTGATCATGCTCCGCGGCGACGACCACGTTGTCCGTGTACTCATGAATCGTTGTGCGCACAAAGGCGCAAAACTCCTCTCGGGACAGCAAGGCCGGTGTGAGGCGAATCTTCTGCGCTGCCCTTATCACGGATGGACCTTCCGTTTGGATGGCTCCATCCGGTCGATTCCACAAAAAGGGGGCTACGAGGGAACGGCATTCGCTTCCAGCAACGCCGCCCGTGGCGTCGTCCGTATCGAGAACGTTCGAAACTACCGTGGATTCGTTTTCGCTCGCCTGTCCGACGTCGGTCCTTCGTTTGAGGAGTACTTCGGCGAGTCATTGTCCTCAATCGACAATATGGTGGATCGTGCGCCCGAAGGCCGGCTTGAGATTGCTGGCGGTGTGTTGCGGTATCTGCACGACTGCAATTGGAAAATGTTCATCGAAAACTTGAACGACACCATGCATCCGATGGTGGCCCATGAATCGGCGGCCGGCACGGCTAAAAAGCTCTGGGCTAACGAGCCTGCTGATGCACCTAAGCCCATGGCGATCGAACAGTTCTTGCCCTTCGTGAATGGCTATTCGTTCTTCGACGAGATGGGCGTCAAGCTTTGGGAAAATGGCCACAGCTATTCCGGTGTTAAATTTTCGATCCATTCGAAGTACTCGTCGGAAGGCGAATATGAGAAGTTGATGGAGCAGGCCTATGGTGCCGAACGGGCGCGCGCGATCTTGGGCGAAGTTCGGCACAACACGGTGTACTACCCCAGCTTGACGATCAAAGGCGCCATTCAAGCCATACGCGTTGCCCGCCCGATTGCTCATGATAAGACCGTCATAGAAAGCTTCACGTTTCGTCTCGTCGGGGCACCGGAGCGCCTACTGGAGCGAACGGTGCTGTACACGCGCCTCATCAACGCGCCCACATCGGTTGTCGGCCACGACGACAGGCATTGCTACCGTGCGATCCAAGAGGGCTTGGCGACCGATGGCAACGAATGGGTCAGTCTGCACCGCAATCACGCCATTAGCGAACGCGACGGCATGGCGGGGACGTACAACGGGTTATCGGAGGTTTCGATGCGGGGTCAGTTTCGAGCGTGGGCTCGCTTTATGAAACCACACGCATCGACCGGGGAACACTCATGATCCGTCACGAGGACTGCGTTGCGCTCGTATACCACGAAGCTCGGTTACTCGATGAACAGCGCTTTGACGAGTGGTATGAGCTGTATACGGAGGACGCGCTGTATTGGATGCCACTGACCCGCGGTCAACCGGATGGCCTCACCCACACGTCACTGATGTACGAAGACAAATTGCTGCTGAAGGTACGCATTGAGCGACTGAAGAGTCCGCACTCGTTCTCGCAACATCCACGCAGTCATTGCCAGCATGTCTTGCAGCACCCAGCGGTAGAGTCTGTTGATCATGATGGATTGACCGTGGTTGTCCGGACGCCGTTCTTTTACATGGAGTCCCAATTAGACGATTCCATCGTACTCGCTGGCGTCACTTGGCATCATTTGGTGTCCGAAAAAGGGGCGTTGCGCATCCGGATGAAAAAGATAGAGCTCGTAAATTGCGACGCTGCTCTGCCTTCCATTCAATTGTTTCTGTGAGTGATCCGATGCAAAACACCGTGTCGGACGCCTTTCGCGTCACCGTCGCACGCTACCCGGATAACGATTTTCTCGAAGTATTGCCGGAGACTGCGGCAATCTATGGGATACAGCCTGGAATTTGGACATATCGCGACGCCTTGGCTGAGGTCGATCGCTTGGCCGCGCGATACCAATCTGCAGGATACGGACACGGTCAGCGGGTTGGCCTGCTGTTACTCAACCGACCGGAGTTCCTGTGGCATTTTTTGGCACTGAACTCGCTGGGTTTGTCGGTTGTTCCAATCAACGCAGAGTTTCGCTCCGCGGAACTGGAGTATCTGATTGAGCACAGTGAACTCGTGCTCATCGTCACGGTTCCGGGTCACGAGACGCGGCTCGCCGCCGCTGCTACTGCGGTTGGCCGCTCAGTGGCTGTCGCCACCGTCGGTGACGCGATCCTTCCTCCGAATCGATTTCCGGACACGCTGGTGAAGGGCCCGCCGTCTGTCGACTCGGAATGCGCGCTGCTCTACACGTCCGGTACGACTGGGCGGCCGAAGGGTTGTGTATTGCCGAACGAATATTTTCTATACGCCGGTCAGTGGTATACCGAGATCGGTGGACTGTGTGACGTGCGACCCGGCGTCGAACGGATGATTTCACCGTTGCCGCTCACGCACATGAACGCCTTGGCCGTCTCCACGTCGTGCATGATTTTGTCCGGCGGCTGTTTGATTCTGCTTGATCGTTTCCACCCGACGACGTGGTGGGCCAGCGTCCGGGCATCGCGCGCGACCATCGTCCATTATTTGGGGGTGATGCCGGCGATGTTGCTCGCCACGTCCGCCTCGGTAGACGACCGCCAACATGCGGTCCGATTCGGATTTGGTGCCGGCGTCAATCCGCGGCACCATGCTCGTTTTGAAGAACGCTTCGGCTTTCCGTTGCTCGAAGCTTGGGCCATGACCGAGACGGGGTCCGGGGCGGTCGTTATCGCCAATCGCGAACCGCGTCATGTAGGTACTGCGTGCTTCGGGCGCGCAGAGGTGGCGGTGGATTGCCGAATCGTCGACGATGAGGGCATCGATGTGCCGCCCGATATCGTCGGCGAACTGTGGGTTCGCCACGCCGGCCCGGAGCCGCGTTTTGGTTTTTTCCGGGAGTACCTGAAGGACCCCGCGGCGACAGCGGAGGCGTGGCTGGGTGGTTGGTTTCACACCGGCGATCTGGTCCGTCGTGATGCGGACGGTTATTTCCGCTTCGTCGACCGCAAGAAGAACATCATTCGACGCAGCGGCGAGAATATCTCGGCCGTAGAGGTCGAAAGTGTCCTTCTACAGTACCCGGGGATTCGAACGGTCGGTGTCACCGCCGTGCCGGACGATGTCCGCGGTGACGAAGTGATGGCGGTTGTGGTTCTCGCCGGATCGGTCGAAGTAAGCGCGGCACTGGCGGAGTCCTTGGTTGCGTATGCGCTGACGAAACTGGCTTATTACAAAGCGCCGGGATACGTCGCCTTTGTGGACGGCTTGCCGTTAACACCGACTGAAAAGATTCAGCGCGCGGGTCTGCGGGTGCTAGGGAGTACGCTGTTGAGCGAACGACGATGCTTCGACGTGCGCGGCATGAAGAAGCGGCAGGACTCATGAGTACGCGCCGACGAACAGATTACCGCGGGGTCGCCGTGGCGGTGCCGATCACGGTTCCGTATGTGCGCTATTCGACCCGCAGTGCGCATTGGTGGATCGGCCAAGCGGTGGGCGAATTATTGAAACGCTCCGGTCTGGAGAAATCCGCAGTGGATGGGGTTTGCGTATCGGGGTTTCTGTTGTTTCCCGATACGGCCGTGGGACTGATGCAGCACCTTGGACTGTCTCCGCGATGGCTTGACCACATTCCGATGGGAGGCAATTGTGGGGTGGTGGCGTTACGGCGCGCCGCGCGGGCGGTACAAGCCGGCGACGCCGACGTTGTCGTCTGCGTGGCGGGCGATACCAATCATGTCGATTCGTTCCGTCAAACAGTGGCGAGCTTCAGCCAGTTCGCCCGAGATGCCGTTTATCCGTATGGATCGGGCGGCCCGAATGCCAGCTTCGCGTTTCTGACCGATTACGTCATGCGCACAACCGGTATCACCCGCGCAGACTACGGAAAATTGTGTGTGGCGCAGCGCGCCAATGCATTGAGCTTTCCCTATGCGCTGTTTAAGAAGCCACTCACGCTTGAGCAGTATTTGACGGCGCGGCCAATTGCGGAGCCGCTCCATTTGTTTGATTGCGTCATGCCATGCGCGGGCGCGGAGGCGTTCCTCGTGACCTCCGAGGATCGCGCCCGAGCGATGGGGCTGCCCTATGCGACGATTCTGGGCACCATTGAGCGGCATAACGCGTTCCCCGAGGACCCTATTCAAATCCGGGGTGGTTGGGCGATGGACCGTGAGGACCTTTATGCGCAGGCTGGCGTCGGTCCTGACGATATCGATTTTCTGCAGGTCTATGACGACTACCCGGTCATTACGGCAATGCAATTAGAGGACCTCGGCTTTTGTGCGAAGGGTGACGTTCAGTTACTGATACGGGCCGAGTCCTTCACCATTGACGGCACGCTGCCGCTGAATACCTCTGGCGGCCAACTCTCCGTCGGCCAGGCCGGCGCGGCAGGAGGCTATCTGGGGCTCGTGGAAGCCCTGCGGCAGTTGACCGGTCAGGCCTTGGGTGAGACGGTGCCGAATGCGGAGTTGGGCCTGGTCAGTGGGTTTGGGATGATCAATTACGATCGTGGTTTGTGCAGTGGTGCCGCGATCTTGGCACGAGGAGTGTCCGCGTGACGGCTCCTCTGATACGCCCGAGGCGTAAGAATCCTGTCCTGAAGTCACGTGAGCCGACGCTGCCGCCCTGGGCCCGAAGCCGGGTTGCCCTCGGAATGACGGCGGCGGCCGCCGAAGGTCGCTTTGAGCTGCAGCGTTGTGCGCATTGCCAGGCGGTCCAATATCCACCCCGTGAGGCCTGTCATCAATGCCTCAGCGATGCGCTCCCGTGGACCGAGATGGACGGGGCGGGTTCCCTGATTTCCCAGACGACGCTGCTGCATAGCCACGACCTGTACTTTCGAGAGCGGGTGCCTTGGCGTCTTGGCATGGTGCAACTGGACGCAGGTCCCACGGTCGTCGTGCACTTGCACGGCGACGTCACCGAACCGCCGACCCGGGTCCGGGTGGCGGCAAAACTCGACAAGGCGGGCATGGCAGTGCTCGTCGGATTTCCCGAAAAGGAATGGCCTCACATGGCGGACGATCGACAATTACGGGAGTTCACCTGTCATCCTCAGTTCCGGCGGGTGTTTGTCACGGATGGAAAGACGGCGACGGGTCAGGCCATCGTTCGCGCGCTTGCTGCGGCGGGAGCCGATCTTATCTGGGTGGGGCATGCGGAGCCCTGGAAGGCTGCCCCCGGATTGCGGGCTTTGGTAGACATCCCGCAGGTCACTTTATTGCCGCTCGACGTGACCGATCACCGTTCGATTAAAGAAGTCGCGAGTCAAGTGGGACCCAAGGTCGACATTCTGATCAATACCGCCGAATACCATCGCGCCTTCGGGATTGCGAGCCGGCAGGGGACAGATATTGCTCGAATGGAAATGGACGTCAATTATCTCGGACTCCTGCGTCTGGCTCAGGAGTTCGGACCGATCATGCGTGCTCGCGGTGCGGACGGACAGTCGAGCGCAGTCGCATGGGTGAACTTGCTGTCGATCTTCGCGCTGAGCAATTTCCCGGCACACGGTACCTACTCGGCTTCGAAGGCCGCGGCACTCTCGCTCGCACAATGCTTGCGTGCTGAAATGCGCCCTGCGGGAATCCGTGTGATCAATGTGTTCCCCGGGCCGATCGATGATGAATGGAATCAGCTCTTGCCGCCGCCGAAGCTGGCACCGGACGCGGTTGCAACCGCCATCGTTCACGCGCTGCGTGAGGGCATTGAGGATGTCTATCCCGGCGATGTCGCCCAAGAGTGGCGGACCCGGTTGCGCGATTGTGCAAAAGGCTTTGAGCGGGAATTGGCAGCGGGGAGCGGCACATGACCTCAGTCACATCGACACCACGCCGCGCGGTAGTGACCGGCGGGAGTACCGGGATTGGCCTTGCGATCCTCCGTCGCTTACTGGACGACGGCTATGAGGTGATCAATCTGTCGCGAAGGCCCGCGGGGATCGCGCATCCGCGCCTACGCTCTGTCTCGGTGGATCTGATGGATCCCGCGGCGGCCCAAGCCACGATCAACGCGGTCGCCGCGGAAAGCCCCGCGACCACGCTGGTACACAATGCCGGCGTCATACGTCAGAAGCCGGTGGCGGACGTGGCGGCGGGCGATTTGACGGATCTTGTACAACTGCATCTCGCGACGCCGATTGCGTTGGTACAGGCAAATCTGCCGGCCATGCGGGCCGCCCACTATGGACGAATCGTGCTGATCTCCAGTCGCGCGATCTTAGGTCTGCAACAACGCACCGTTTACGCATCCACGAAAGCGGGCATGCTCGGTTTGGCGCGTACGTGGGCATTGGAACTCGGCCCGGATGGAATCACCGCAAATGTGGTCGCGCCAGGGCCCATCGCCGAGACAGAAATGTTTGATGGTGTCATGGCCGAGGGCGATCCCCGCCGTGACGCACTTGCACGCTCCATCCCCGTGCGACGCCTCGGCGCGCCGTCGGATGTGGCGCGGGCGGTGGCCTTCTTCACGGCCGCGGATGCGGATTTCGTGACAGGACAAACCTTGTACGTGTGTGGCGGTACGTCCACTGGCAGCCTCGCCCTCTGAGAGCGGAGACATCGGTATGAATGTATTGGCACAATTTGCAGCAGGCATCGCGTCCGGACAGATTCGGGTCGTGGATCTCACGCACACGCTTGATCCGGAGTTTCCCTCGATTGTCTTGCAGGCTGAATTAGGCCAAGCAGCGCCGTTTCGTCTCGAGGAAATCTCTCGCTACGACGAGCGTGGTAGTGGCTGGTACTGGAACAATTTTACCTGCAGCGAACACACAGGGACCCATTTTGACGCTCCCGTGCACTGGATATCCGGCCGCTATCTGCCCAATAACGCGACCGACTCCATACCGGTGGAAGATTTGATGGGGCCCGCTTGTGTGGTCGATTGTTCCGCAGAGGCTGCTCGCGATGCGGACTTCTTGCTCACCCGAGAGCACCTCCTCGCGTGGGAGGCCGTACACGGTCGGATCCCCGAACGGGCGTGGGTGCTGATGCGTACCGACTGGTCTAAAAAAGTTGGTGACCCCGTCGCCTACCAGAATCTTGACGACGAAGGTCAGCACACGCCCGGCCCATCGGTCGATGCGATGCAATTCTTAGTGTATGAACGGCGAGTCCTTGGCTTCGGTACCGAGTGCATAGGCACGGATGCCGGCCAGGCCTTTCATCTGCGGCCACCCCACCCGGCGCACGATCTCTTGCACGGAGCCGGTCGGTACGGACTGCAGTGCCTTAATAATCTCGATCAGTTGCCACCAACCGGTGCATTTCTCGTCTGTCCTCCGCTGAAAATACGCCAAGGCTCGGGCAGTCCCCTGCGTGTCTTGGCGTTTGTGGAATCGGCGCGTTGATCTACACCCGTATCTGGCGGAGACTGCTGCTCGGCGCCGCACTCGCGGCCGCGACGGCGGTCGCCGACCCTACGGGTGAATTACCGGCCGTCACTGTCGAGGGCCGACATCCGGTCATCGAACAACGCGCCGCAACCTGGGTAACGCGCCTGTTGGAGCACCAGTCCACGTTGGAGTCCTTGTCGCGCTGGACGGTGCCGATCTGTCCTCTCGTCGGGGGACTGTCGCGAGAGGCGGGGGAGTACGTGCTCGCTCGCCTGACGCATCAAATGCAAAAGGTAGGCGCCCTGGTCGCCGGCGAGCATTGCGACGTCAACCTGTTTGTCATTGCAACGCCGCAACCGGAGACCTTCTTGCGCGCTTGGCGGCACAAGGATCCTCGACTTTACGGCGACGGATACGAACCCAGGATCAAGCGGTTTTTGGCCGATGGCCGACCGGTCAAAGTCTGGCGCAACGTGACCCATGAAAGCCCGGGCGCGGCCGACAGCGCGCAAGACATCCCTGCAGCGGGACTCAGCGGTAACTACGGTGGGGCTCGAGCCACGCAGTCCTATATCGCGACGCGGCTGACGTTTACGGAAGTGCGAACGTACGCGAGCGTCATTGCCGTTGTCGACCCCCGCGCATTGAATGGCCTTTCCCTCTCCGCACTCGCCGACTACATCGTGTTTACGACGCTCGCCGAAGTGGATCCCGACGCTCACGTCGACGGCGCGCCTTCCATTCTGAGCTTATTCCGTCACGGTCGGTACGATCCGTCAGCGCCGACGGAACTTACCGAGTGGGATGTCGCGTTCCTGCAGGGGCTGTATCACACCGATCCACGGACGACTTTGCAGCGAGTGGATATCGCCCGCCACATGGCCGGACAGCTGAATGGTGCGACTGGGTCGCCCTGACGGGTACCGATTGCGCACCGTCGCGACGGGGCGATCAAATAATGAGACGGATTGCCGGTTTAGAGCGGGGAAATCTTGTGGGTTATCCGCCATTAGCCTAGCCTGCCGAAAAATCTGATCGCCGTACCGGCACCTCAGTTCTCGAAGGACCGCGCCCATGAGCAATGAATTGGATGAAGTGACTGGCTCGACCAACCCCCAAGGTCGAGATATCAATGTGATTGAGAAGCAGATACGCGTCGAAGTGGGTACCGGCTCGCTGCTGTTTGAAGTCGCGCTGTGGACGGTTGGAACGGTGCCCGGCATCGTCAGCCTTCTGACACAGGCGATGCCCCTGCCGCAGTCGCTCCTTCTGCTCGCGCTCGGCGTCTTACCCGGCGTCGTTTTCCAGTTCATGAAAGTCAACGCGCTCGCGTATCTACGGCAATTGCAGCAGAAGATTCAGGCGGACGCGGCCGAAATCGATAACTATCTGGAGCAGCGCGTCGTCATCCTCCAGAACGTTGTCGGGCTGGTTGAACGTAGCGTCGACCTTGATAAGGACGTCATGAAATCCGTAGCAGCGTATCGCGGTGGTCATCCGGCGGGCTCCGACGAATCCCGCAACCACGCCTCGGAGCATCTGGATGGCGTTATGTCCCGCATCAACGTGGCGTTTGAGTCCTATCCGGATCTTAAAGCCCATGCCACGATCGCCGACGCTATGCGCCAGAACAGTTACCTCCAAAAAGAGATCACCGCGGCGCGGACGCTGTACAACGACACCGTGGCGCGCTGGAATCAGGACATCTTTGCGTGGCCGACGAAGCAAATTGTGGCGGCACGAGCAGGTTATACGACGCGCATTCCCTTCACCGCGTCAGCGCAGATCAAAGAAGCGGCCCGGAGCACGTTCTTTTGATCGAGGACATTAATGAGCCGGTTGATCTTTTCCGGACGGAATTCAAGGACGCGCACGCCCGTCACACCGCAGAGCTCTTTGAGACGCTGCTGGCTCAATCGGGCGTTGACGCAGCAACTAACGCTGAAACCGTCCGGATTCTGCGATCGCTGGAGTCACAGATTGAGAGTGCTAGCGAAACGAGTGGATGGTGGAAGTTCGCGCGGATTGCCGCCCTCGGGATAGGCGCCTGCTGCCTTGTCGTCGCGTTGTCGCAAAGCCAGTATTGGTGGCTCGTCGGAGTTGCCGCCGCCGGAGCGCTGATTGTTCTCAAGCTGAACCCGATTATCGCAACGCTCGCTGCACGGCTTGATGACCTAAAGCAACAGCGCGATGCCCAGTTGCGGCAGGCCTGGCAGGAGATGGCGCCGCTCAATCGCCTCTACCGGTGGGACATGGTCGCCGACCTAATGCAGAAGACGGTCCCCCGCATTGCCCTAGACCCGTATTTCTCTACCGGCCGTCTCGACGAATTGCGGACCAACTTTGGCTGGACGGACGAGTTTAATGTGGGCCGTTCCGTGCTGTTTGCGCACAGCGGCGTGTTGAACGGAAACCCCTTCGTCGTCGCTAGAACGTTGAACCACTGGATCGGCAGCAAGACCTACCACGGGTCATTGCAGATCTCGTGGAGGGAGCGCGTGCGCGATTCGCAGGGTAAGTGGACGACACATACCCGCCATCAAACCTTGCACGCTTCTGTGACCAAACCCTTTCCGGAGTACTCCGATCAACCCATCATCATCTACGGCAATGAGGCCGCTCCGGATCTCTCGTTTAGTCGATCTCCCTCGGACCTTTCCGGCCTTGACGATGGCCTGATCAATAATTGGCGCAAGCGCCGAGCCGTCAAAGCACTGGAAGCCAAGTCCCGGGAGCTCCATGACGGCCATGGTTTTATGGTGATGTCCAACGCCGAGTTCGACGCGTTGTTTGCGGCGACGGATCGAGACCATGAAATTCAGTTCCGATTACTCTTCACGCCTTTGGCCCAGCAAGAAATGCTGCGGATCCTTAGGGACAAGGACGTCGGTTTTGGCGATAGATTTCGCTTCTTCAAACAGCGGATGATCAATCTGGTCGAGCCTTCACATATGGTCGGCACGGATATTAGCGGAGATCCGGAGATCTTTCGCCATTACGAACTCGCTGCCGCGCGTCAACAATTCAACGCGTATCACGCCGCGCTGTTCAGGTCGCTCTACTTCGGGCTCGCGCCGATTTTGGCGATTCCGCTCTATCAACAGCACCGCTCCCACGCCGACATTTATAAGGACGTTTATACCCGACGATCGAACTTCTGGGAGCACGAATCCATCGCGAATTACCTGGGTGAACACCACTTCCAACACCCGGCGTGTGTGACCCGGAATATTTTGAAAACGGAAGCGGTGATTCATGATGATGGCGCGCAAACCGTTCACGTCTCTGCGCACGGGTATGCAGGGACGGATAGGGTGGACTTCGTGTCGGTCTTAGGGGGGGATCATCGCCACCACAACGTCCCTGTGCATTGGGTTGAGTACCGGCCCGTACACCGAGACTCCCAGTTGGCGGTGCACGAATTGATGCCGGATGACACGGCGTCGGCGGCTGACGAAGCGGCTAAGCCAGCCTGGGTGTCGGCTTTTGAGTCGCGAGGTCTTGATGCCCAGAAGGTCGTAGTGCGCCGCTCTGTGGCGACGACGCTGCTGGCCAGTTAATCGCGTTGGCCCGTTATGGGGCAGGTGCCTTCGTCTTTCGGGCGGGTTCCGCCTGATACCGCTTCAGGCGGTGCACGATGTCCGGCGGGATGGCCACCGCCTTGCGCTCCGAGGCGCTCATGAAGACGAGCGTTTGTTGGACGGTGACCCGTTCCTCCCCTTGGCAGGAGCCGACCACGGCGACGTGGACGGAACTTCTGCCAATTTTGACTACATTCAGCTTGAAGGTGAGTCGGTCGCCGAACCGCGAAGGGTTTGGAAAGTCGACGTCCAGATGCACCGTCGGGGCCATGATGCCTTGGTGGTACATCAGCCCGGGGAAACTGGCTTCTAGGCCTTCCTCAAACCAATCTTCGATAAAGCCATTGAGCATTTCGAAGTAACGAGGGTAGTAGACGAAGGTCGCGGGGTCGCAGTGACCGAAGCGAACCTGTATCTCTTTCTGGTAACTCGACATGGCCGGTATCCCGAGTGGCAATCGCCGCAGTATGCCCGGAGTCTCGAACGATCGATATATTTGACACCTAAAATATTGAGACCTAATCTATCGGTTCCTATCGCGGAGAGATCTTATGAAGCGCATCGTCTGCTTGGGTGGTGGTCCGGCCGGACTGTACGCTGCGATACTCTTTAAGAAAGCGCTCCCTGACACGAAGGTTGAAGTTTTCGAACGCAATCGTGCGGGCGATACATTCGGCTGGGGCGTCGTTTTTTCCGATAAAACGATGCAGGGTTTCCGCTCAGCGGATCCGGAAAGCCACGATGCGATCGTTCGGAGTTTTTACCACTGGGACGACATCGATGTGCACTTCAAAGGCACGTCGACACGGACCGGCGGACACGGATTTTGCGGAATCGAACGACGGACGCTTTTGAATATCTTTCAGGAGCGCGCCAGTCAGCTCGGTATTGAGCAGACCTACGAACATGAGTTCGCGAACGAAGAGGACTTTGCGGATGCCGATCTAATCGTCGCCGCAGACGGTGTAAACAGCCGGATCCGCGCCCGTCACGAGTCTCACTTTGAGCCGAATATTGATGTGCGCAAATGCCGTTATATCTGGCTCGGCACGCAACAGACCTTCGAAGCCTTCACGTTCGCCTTCGAGGAGACTGAGCACGGCTGGTTTCAGATTCATGCGTACCAGTTCAGTGATTCGCTCTCGACCGTGATTGTCGAGACCCGCGAGGAGACCTGGCTCGCTCACGGTCTAGACCGCTTTGATACACAGCAGTCGATTGAATTTTGTGAAAATTTATTCGCCCGTTATCTAGGCGGGCACCAATTGCTGAGCAACGCGCGACATCTTAGAGGATCCGCTTGGCTAAACTTTAATCGCGTGCTGTGTCGTCGGTGGCATCGTGGAAACGTAGTGCTCATCGGCGATGCGGCGCATACCGCGCACTTTGGCATCGGCTCCGGTACGAAATTGGCCATGGAAGATGCGATTGCTCTCGTAAACGAGGTGGTCGGTGCGGTCGACGTCCCAGAGGGCCTTGAGCGGTATCAGAAGGCGCGGACGCTCGAGGCACTCAAATTGCAGAGCGCCGCACGTAACCGCATGGAGTGGTTCGAAAACGTCGCTCGCTACGTTCACTTGGAGCCGTGGCAATTTACCTATAGCCTGCTCACGGGCAGTCAGCGCATTGGACACGCTAATTTAAAGCTTCGTGATCGTCGCTTTGTCCAAACGGTCGAGAGCGCACTAGCAGCCCAGGCGGGCGTCAGTGAGGCTCGGCCTCCAATGTTTCTGCCGTTCACGGTTCGTGGCTCGACGCTGCCGAATCGGGTGGTCGTGTCACCGATGGCACAGTACCGGGCTGTCGACGGTGTGGCCGGTAACTGGCATATGGTCCATTACGGGGCTCGAGCGACCGGCGGGGCGGGTTTGCTGATCACGGAGATGACGGCGGTCTCCCCAGAGGGGCGGATTACGCCGGGATGTACGGGACTCTGGAACGACGAGCAAGCGGCGGCGTGGCGGCGAATCACCGACTTTGTGCATGCTGAGTCACCGGCAAAGATGGCCATCCAACTCGGGCATTCGGGCCGCAAGGGGTCCACGCAGTTGGGTTGGCAACGGATGGATCATCCGTTGCCGGCCGGCAATTGGCCGTTGTTGTCCGCCTCAGCGATCCCCTATCTCGACGGCGTCAGCGCGGTACCACGAGCCATGACGCGGGATGATATGGACCGCGTTCGTGAGGAGTTCGTCAGCGCGACCGTTCGGGCGATCGAGGCGGGATTTGATCTGCTTGAATTGCACATGGCGCACGGCTATCTGCTGGGCAGTTTTATTTCGCCGTTGACGAATCAGCGTACGGACGAATACGGCGGTTCCGTCGATAATCGTCTGCGCTTTCCCTTAGAAATTGTGCGCGCCGTGCGGGCTGCTTGGCCTTCGGTTCGAGGCCTCTCGATACGCCTCTCCGCAACCGATTGGGCATCAGGTGGTTTGGCGGAGGCGGATCTCATCGATATCGCTCGCGCGCTGGTGGCGGCCGGTGTCGACCTGTTGGACGTCTCCAGCGGTCAGACGGTCGCCTGGCAAAAGCCAGTGTACGGGCGCATGTGGCAGACCCCGTATTCGGATCTGATTCGTAACGCTGTCGGCATTCCGACCATCACCGTTGGGAACATCCGCGAACCGGACCAGATCGACTCCATCGTCGCGGCGGGACGAGCCGATCTGTGTGCCTTAGCGCGGCCGCATCTCGCCAATCCGTCGTGGACCTTGCATGCGGCAGCGACGGAAGGCTATGACGCCCAATGGTGGCCAGCGCCGTATCAATCGGGCAAAGCGCAGTTGGAAAGTCAGGCACAACGGCTCGCGACCCTCCTCGTGGAGAAAGTTTGATGGGCGTATTGAGTGGACAGCATGCCGTCATCACCGGCGGATCACGCGGCATAGGCGCCGCGATTGCGACGGCGCTCGTCACGGACGGCGCAACCGTTTCGTTGATCGGGAGAGACGGCGCCCGTTTGCAGTCTATGGCCGATCAGTTAGGCCCATCCGCGTACGCCGTGGTGGCTGACGTGTCAGACCGCGCGTCCCTCACGGAGGCCTTTCAGAAGGCCCGAGCGGCTCACGGCCCGATTTCCATCGTCATCAATAATGCCGGTATCGCACCGACCGCACCGTTCCATCGTACCGATGATGCACTTTGGTCCTCGGTACTCGCGACGAATCTGAACGGCACATATTACGGTTGCCAGTTGGCACTTGAGGACATGCGCGCCTTGGGGTTCGGGCGGATCGTCAATGTGGCCAGTATCGCCGGGTTAAAAGGCTACGCGTACTGTACGGCGTACTGCACGGCAAAACACGCAGTGGTGGGATTGACGCGCGCGTTGGCCATTGAACTGGCCCGTACCCCGATCACGGTCAATGCGGTGTGCCCGGGGTTCACGGACACCGACATCGTGCGTGATGCAGCGACGGTGTTGAGTGACAAGACCGGCCGTAGCACCGATGAGGCGGTTGGCATGCTCATCGCCGGAAACCCACAGGGGCGGCTCGTCACGCCCAAGGAAGTGGCTGACAGCGTTCGGTGGCTTTGCCTGCCGAGTTCGGGGGCTATTAATGGACAAACGATTACGATCGCCGGTGGTGAACACGCATGACGCCACCCGATGTGGAAACGCGGGCCACGCAGGACGACCATGAGGCGTTGCGTCTCTGGTTGCGATTACTCGCGACGACGAATTTAATTGAAGGCCATGTGCGTCGTCGTCTGCAAGACGACCACGCCACCACTCTACCGCGCTTTGACTTCATGTCGCAGCTCGATCGGGTGCCGGACGGTCTCAAGATGGGTGAACTGTCGCGTCGGATGATGGTGACCGGAGGCAACGTCACGGGACTGGCGGATGCGCTCGAATCCGAGGGGCTCGTCGCCCGAGAGCCCGATCCGACCGATCGCCGTGTCCAACGGGTGCGACTCACGTCGGCCGGCCGCCGTGCGTTTCGAGTCATGGCCGCCGATCACGAGCGGTGGATCGTTGACTTGTTTTCCGGGCTGAATAAGACCGATAAAGCGCGCCTGTCCGACACTCTTGCTCAATTGAAACAGCACGTCCGCGCGATGGAGGTAGCACTCGCATGAGTATCGATACTGTGAACGATCCACTACTGGACTACCGTCCGCAGCATTTTCAATGGCACGTCAACGATCGCGTCGGTGTGATCACGCTCAATCGGCCGGAACGGAAGAACCCGCTCACGTTCGAGTCGTACGCCGAATTGCGGGACTTGTTCCGTCAGCTCTCGTACACGCAGCTTGTCCGTGCGGTGATCGTCACGGGCGCGGGTGACAATTTCTGTTCGGGCGGTGATGTGCATGAAATCATCGGTCCCCTGACGCGCATGGCCATGCCAGAGCTGCTGCGGTTCACCCGGATGACCGGTGACCTCGTCAAAGCCATGCGGCACTGTCCACAGCCGATAGTCGCTGCGCTGGACGGCGTCTGCGCCGGGGCCGGCGCAATGCTGGCATTGGCTTCCGATTACCGCATAGCGACGCCGACGACGCGTACGGCGTTTCTGTTCACGCGAGTGGGCCTCGCCGGGTGCGACATGGGCGCGTGCACGCTCTTGCCTCGTTTAATCGGCCAAGGTCGTGCGGCGGATTTGCTCTACAGCGGGCGCGTACTCACTGCCGAGGAGGGGGAGCGGTGGGGTTTTCATAACCAGATTACGGCACCGGAGTCCTTGCAGAGCGCAGCTCAGACGTGGGCGCGTCAGATCGCCGACGGCCCGTATTTTGCGCACAGTATGACCAAGCGCATGTTGCATCAAGAATGGACGATGGGTGTCGATGACGCCATTGAAGCAGAAGCCCAAGCGCAGGCGATCTGTATGCAAACGGAGGACTTCCGACGCGCCTATACGGCATTCGCAGCGAAGACACGCCCGGTCTTTGAGGGGAATTAAATGACTGCACAACCCGAGCACTGGGACTGGCCCTTTCTGACGGAAGCTCATCGTGAGGTGGCGTCCGAAGCCGCCGCCTTTGCGGCGGCGCTCGCCGGCGAGCATCCGCTCGCAACGACCTCGGCGGTGGATGCCTATTGTCGCGGGCTTGTTTCAGAGATGGGGCGTCGCGGCTTGACGGGCTACTGTGTGCGGGCTGCCGACGGCGGACGTCAACCGGAACTCGATGCCCGCAGTATCTGTTTGATCCGCGAGACCTTAGCGCGCACCGACGGTCTCGCGGATTTTGCATTCGCGATGCAAGGTCTCGGCAGCGGGGCTATCAGTCTCGCAGGCGACGAGGCTCTGCGGCAGCGCTATTTGCCCGGTGTGGCGCAGGGGCGCCTCATCGCTGCCTTTGCGCTTTCGGAGACAGATGCGGGCTCGGATGTTGCCGCCATGACGACGATGGCGCGACGCGACGGTGCCGACTACGTCCTGGATGGCAGCAAGACCTGGATCTCCAATGGCGGTATCGCTGATTTTTATTGCGTCTTCGCGCGTACGGCACCGGGCGCTGCGCGCGCCGACGGCACGGTGAGCGCCTCGGGTATCAGCGCCTTCGTGGTAGAGCCGACCGATCCGGGGTTCTCCATCGCCGAGCGCATCGACTTGATCGCGCCGCATCCGCTTGCCACCTTACGCTTCAATGCGCTCAGGATTCCCGCAACGCGTCTGATCGGGGCGGAAGGAGAGGGCTTTAAAATTGCCATGCGGACTCTCGACGTCTTCCGGACCTCGGTGGCCGCGGCGGCCGTGGGTTTCGGGCAGCGGGCGCTGGATGAAGCGTTGCAGAGGTCGCGGCAGCGCCGTCTGTTTGGCAAAGCCTTGGCCGACCTGCAACTGACACAGGCCGCGTTAGCCGACATGGCAACAACACTCGATGCGGCCCGCTTGCTGACCTACCGTGCCGCATGGCAGCGCGACCGAGGCGATCGCCCGACGCGAGCGGCGGCCATGGCGAAATTGGCGGCCACCGAAGGTGCGCAAGAGGTCATTGACCGCGCCGTGCAGATGCACGGTGGGTTGGGTGTGGTGAGCGGTCAGCCGGTAGAACGACTGTACCGCGAGATTCGCGCCCTGCGGATCTACGAGGGCGCGACGGAAGTTCAGAAACTCATCATCGCGCGTGAACTATTAGATGCAAAAGGGTCCTGATTCGCCATGATTCATCAAATCTTGCAGCCGGCCGGTTGGTCCAAGCCCAAAGGGTACGCCAACGGTATCGCGGCACGCGGCCGTCAGGTTTTCGTCGCCGGCCAAATCGGTTGGGATGGTCAGTGTCAATTCGTCGCTGGCGGATTCGCGGCGCAGGTCCGCCAAGCGCTTTCGAATGTCGTTGCAGTCTTGGCAGAAGCGGGCGCCCGGCCCGAGCACTTAGTTCGGCTGACGTGGTACGTCACCAGTCGCGCAGCCTATCTGGACAACATTGCCGCGGTGGGTCAAGCCTACCGCGATGTCGTCGGTAAGAATTTCCCAGCGATGTCCGTGGTGGAAGTGAGTGCGCTGATGGAAGCCCAGGCCCAGGTCGAAATCGAAGCAACAGCTGTTATTCCGGACGAGGGGCGTTAATCCATGGCGATGTGGCGACCCAAAGAGCGAATCAAGTACGACGCGGACGGGGGGCTCTGGCCAACCGAGGCTATGGCGCAGACCGCGCGGCTGTTCCAGCCGCTGCGCATCGGTGGCATGACCTTGCCTGCGCGCACGTGGGTGCCGGCGATGGTGCCGTGGCGAGCCAGTGAGGATGGGTTCGTCACGCCTGCGGTGATCGACTGGTACCGGCGGTTCGCGGAAGGGCGTCCGGCGGTGATTGTGGTGGAGGCGACCGGTATACGCGATGTACCGAGCGGGCCGTTGCTGCGCATTGGTCACGATCGGTTCATTCCGGGACTACGTGAGCTGGTCGATGCGGTTCGTGAGGCATCGGGTGGTCAGACGCGGCTCCTGATTCAGATCATCGATTTTCTGTCCGTCCGCCGACGGCCCCCGTCGGATCGCTATTACGAGCGCTTCCTGAGGCTGACCGATCGACATCGTGCACAGCTCGGAATGCCCGGGGCTCCTGAGTCGGAGGTGCGCGCAGCACTGTTGGCGCTGGATGAGAGCGCTCGGCGTGCGCTGCTCGATGAACGTGAGCTCGAAGCCCTCGAAAAAGGGCATCGCGAACGGGTCACCGATGTTGAGGCCCCGCATATTGCGGAGTTGCCGCAGACGTTGCCACCGCTCTTTGCAGCGGCGGCCGCTCGGGCGGCTGCGGCCGGTTTCGACGGCGTCGAATTGCATTACGCGCACGCCTACACGATGGCCTCGCTCTTGTCGCGTACGAATACCCGCGCAGACGGTTACGGTACGACGCTCCCTGGCCGCGTCCGACTGCCCCTGGAGACCTATCGCGCCGTGCGCGAGGCGGTGCCGGCCTCTTTTGTGGTGGGCTGCCGCATGCTGGCCGAGGAATGCATCGAGGGTGGCAGCTCGGTCGAGGATGCCGTCCACCACGCTGTCGCGTTCGCCGGCGCCGGTATGGACTTTCTGTCCTTGTCTCGCGGCGGTAAGTTCGATGATGCCCTGGCGCCCAAAGTCGGTGAAGCGGTCTATCCGTACACGGGCCCCTCCGGTTATGAGTGCATGCCGTCGTACTACTCCGATGCACGCGGACCGTTCGGGCGCAACCGCGACGCTGCCGTGGCTATCCGTAGCGCGCTGCGTGCGGCGGGGTACACAACGCCCACGGTGGTGGCCGGCGGTGTGCACAATTTCCAGCAGGCTGAGGCGCTTCTCGCCGACGATGTGGCCGATGTGGTCGGCGTGGCGCGACAGGTGCTGGCCGACCCTGACTTCTTTTTGAAGATACGCAGTGGCTGTGGGGCGGAAGTTCGATTGTGCAAGTACACGAACTACTGCGAAGCCCTCGACGGTCGTCACAAAGAAGTCACCTGCGAGCTGTGGGATCGCGAGGCGTTGGAAGAGCCTGGGGTCACGCGCTCCGCTGACGGGAAGCGTCGTTTGCTCGCGCCGGCGTGGCGACGTTGATCGAGGGGCAGCGCGCGAACAATTAGCAGGTTATGCTCCCCCCGACGGCCACAGAGCCTGCTGTGTCTTAAAGGGGGGGCGCATGTCGAAGATTGATCTGGAGTCGGTGATTGAGTCGGCACCGTTCGGCCGATTGGGCTGGTTGGTCTTGGTGCTCACCACACTGGCGCTCGTCTTTGACGGCTTTGATATTCAATCTATTGCGTTTGCCGCACCCGCGCTCTTTCACGACTGGGCCATCTCCAAGGCAAACTTGTCGGGGGTCTTGGCGTGGGGATTGATCGGCATGGCCGTGGGCGCCTTGGCGATCGGCGAAATTGGTGACCGTTTCGGTCGGCGTTGGGCCACGATCCTGTCGCTCGCGGTGATTGCGATCGCAACCTTCTACACCGCGCGTGCGCAGAACTTGAGCGAATTGGCCTTGTGGCGCGGGCTGGCGGGTATCGGCCTTGGCGGTACCTTACCGAATGCGACGGCGCTGATCGTCGAGTTTTCGAATCGCAAGACCCGCAATTTGGCGGTTGCTGTCACCGTAGTCGGTGTGCCGATCGGGGGCCTGTTAGGGGCGGCGCTGGCTGCACCGATCGTACCCACCTATGGATGGCGGGGTATTTTCATTTTGGGGGCCGTCCTCCCGGCTCTGCTGGCTGTGTGGGCTTTTTTCGGGCTGCCAGAGTCGCCCCGTTTTCTCGCCACACGACCGCAGCGTAGCGCCGATTTGGCGCGTTTGATGAACCGCGTCGTTGGCGCGTCGCGATTCTCCGCGGATGACCGTTGGTTTTTGTCCGGGTCCGAGCAGATTCGCCACGGTGTTCGCGAGTTGTTCCGACCGGTCTACGCGTACAACACGATCATGATCTGGCTCGTCTTCATGACGAACGTATTGACGGTCTATTCCTTCTTCAATTGGACGCCCGCGCTGCTCTCCGGCGCGGGATTGGCGGTCCCGGCCGCGATCAAAGGTTCCTTGTATTTCAACCTCGGTGGTTGCGTCGGCGCAGTGGGTGGCGCGTGGATCATGGGCCGTCTGGGTTCTCGCGTTGTCATAGGCGGACTCGGTGCTATCGGCGTCGTCGCCGTCTTTTGGCTGGGCCAATTGCACATTGATGCGACGATGGCGTTGTGGCCCCTGTACGCGTTGATGGCCGTAGCGGGCGGGTGCATCTCGGGTCTGCAGGTCAATATGTACACCGTCTGCGCGGCCGCCTATCCGACGCATCTGCGCGCGACGGGGATCGGTGCGGGCTTGGCCAATGCGCGGCTCGGCGGCATTTTCTCGGCGTTCACCGGCCCCTTCTTGTTGAGTCTGGGCGGGGGACTTTCGACCTTTTTCACGGGATTGTCGGG
>Ga0164297_10000344_pt1 | contig 58506 bp, 51 predicted proteins | sample GEODES058metaG_FD_113539 | JGI IMG/M metagenome (GOLD analysis project Ga0164297, IMG submission 113539) | Dystrophic lake water microbial communities from Trout Bog Lake, Wisconsin, USA - GEODES058 metaG | ecosystem: Environmental > Aquatic > Freshwater > Lake | place: USA: Trout Bog Lake... | reverse complement strand
TGAACGGGGGCCTATATAAAAAATGTCATTTCGAACGAGCGGAGGTGGACTGTGCCGGGCGCGAGGAGAAAACTTATACACCAGACAAAGCGGCTATTGTCTGAACCTTGATTCGTAGGATTTGCGGATTACCCTGAACGGGTCCCTTATAAAAAATGCCATTTCGAATGAGCGGAGGTGGTCTGTGCCGGGCGCGGGGAGAAAACTTATAAGCCAGACAAAGCGGTTATTGTCTGAACATTATTTTACTGAATATATTGAATAGCCCGAATCCTGACAATCCTTTTCCCGATCGCTATCAGGACCTACGAATCCCGTTTCAGAAGAAATGCGTTAGCGATAGCAGCGGATACCTGCCTTGTGAATAAGGCCTGCGCAGTATAAGCGGATAGCGCGGCCCCGCTTCTATCAGCGGGGAAACGCCCAAATAATTTATACTCCGGGATACTAACTGCTAACGTTTAAAGTTGCTTGAAAAAACGCCTTGCACCACTCGCCAAGCGCCCTTCAAACCTTAAAAGAATCTTACAAAATATCCGGCAACCGATTGCCATAGCGATGAGTAGGGTAAAAAATACCAGCTGTAATGTGATACTGCCAGGATGATGAGTGCAATGATATACGCACGGGCATTATTGCCTTTGATCAGGTCATAAGCAATGAGTCCGACAAGGATCATATCCGGAATAAAAAAGCCGTAGAACAATGCATGTGCTTTATTGAAGCCTAAGACAAAGGCCAGTAATCTGCGCATTCCTGCGCCCGAGATAGCAAGCGAAGTGGCTATCATATAGCGCATATGGTATGGCGTACGGTTTTTGTTGATGATGGCCAGCAGGTATAATACGGCAAAATCAAATATCTGGTAAACCTGAAAATAAGTTCCGGCAAGGGTATCAGCAAGCGGCTTATGCGCGGCAATATTATGTAAATAAGCTTCCTGGGCAATAAAATGGATGGAAATGATGATACAAGGTACCAGTACATAAGTAAATTTACCTATAATGCGGTGCGCTTTGTATTTGCCATAACTGATTAATATTGGCTGAATGATCAACAGCAGAAACCAAAGCGTAAACATTAAACCATGAATATGCTGGATTGCTGTAACCTTATCAAATGAAGGAAACAAACCAAAATAGGTTTTAAAGAAACCCAAAACAACTAAGCCAAGAATTACTACAAAAAATAGGCTTACATTTTTATATCCCTTTTCTGCTTGGGACAATTGCTGATCCTGATTTGACATATTGAAAGGTAAGAAAATAATACTTAAGATTACAATTCCGAATTCAGAGTGAACCACCTGCTACCAATACCGGCTCACTCTTTAACTCCTGCACATACGAACTACCGGCAATACAAGCCAGCATACGCGAAAAGGCCATTTTTGCCAATTTAAAACCACTGGTTTCTATATACGTGATCCGGGGATAATAATAAGTAGGTATTATGCCTTCACTGATAGCTAATACACCGATATCCTGCGGAAGACGTAATCCCAGGGTCTGGATCGCTTTCATTACCCCTATCAGTATCTCATCGCTCATACAAAACACCACATCATATTTTAAGGGACTGGCCAAATGGTCCATCAATAATGTAAAAGTGTCTGCTGTTGAGCCGGCATGTAAGCTATTCAATTGCGCATCAGATCCATATTTATTGAAGGTTTCGGTAAAAGCCTGAAGTCGTTTTCGGGTAATGGACAGCTGATTTTTACCAAAAATTGCCAGAATATTCTTTTTCTTTTGTGAGATGAGTGTTTCCGCAGCCATAACCGCAGCGGCGGCATCATCCACACAAACTTTATTACATGCCTCAAACGCCGGAACAATATCAAAAAAAATCACCGGGATATCCTGGTCTACCAGTCGCATAAAAGGATTCAGGTCATTGGTGCGTGAAGTGATAGAAACAAAGATACCAGCAAGACGATTTTGCTTGCAGCGGCGAAGGTTCTCTATCTCTATCACCGGGTCATCGCCGCTTTGCAGGATGATAAGTGAATAACCATTATGGCGAGCTTCCTCCTCCAGTGAACTGATAAACGACTGGTAGAAATCGTTGGCAATACTGGGTATGATGACACCAAATTCGCGACTGTGATTGGTGCGCAAATTAATGGCATAGGTATTGGGCTCGTAATCGACCATGGCCGCCAGCTGCTTCACCCGGTTACGGGTTTCAATGGCTACGTCGGCATGATCTTTTAGCGCCCTCGAAACTGTAGAGATACTCAAATTAAGCAACTCCGACAGTTTTTTTAAGGTAACATCGGCCATGAAGTTTATAATTGGTGACTAAAAATAAATTCTTTTTTCGGCAAAAACAAAAGGTGTCAAAAATACACACTAAAACACCATGTGATTGCCAGGCTATTGAACACCGAAAATCCAGAATGGGCTGATAAAAAGCCAGATAGCCCGAAAAAAAACACCTGATTATGATATATTTTTCCACAACAAACATTTCCGCAAACGTTTGCGGAAACATTACCGGAACTATTAGGCCCAATTCGGATAAAATTTAAGCCCTCAGGCTTTAATTTAGTAGTTACTAACCGATTATTACCCTAATTAATAATTTTAATACTTAATCTTTATCCACCGGGCGCTCTGGAAATTTCAGGGCGCCTGCGGGTAAAAAAATCTAAATCGTGCGGGGGATATAGGTAGGCTAATAGATCTAATAATAAATCAACATAGGTATATCAAACTGATGAAACCATTTCTGTTAATGTTAGTGTTTTTACTTACGGTTTTTAAAGCATCAGCAGCAGTACCTGATACTGTACACCCGCAAACAACCAATTACGTGATCGCTATGATAATTCTTGTTTTGGGCGTGGTGGGCCTGGTAGTATTGCTATTAAGCGAGCGTCAAAAATTAGATAGAGCTCATGATGTTATCTCGGAAAACGAGCGTCAGCTGAACATCGTAACCGAAAAACTACATGACAACGCTAAAATAAGAGAAGAGTATATCGGCTATTTCGTCAATATGATTTCCATGTATATTCAGAAGATAGAAAAACTGAAGCAGGGCGTGGAACGGAAGCTAACTCAAAAGAAATACGAAGACATAGCAATCTCTTTCAGAGATATCAATATCAAAAAGGAACGTGAAGCCTTATTTACAAATTTCGATAATACTTTTTTAAGACTGTTTCCGAATTTTATTAGCGACTTCAATGCTCTATTGAAAGAGAGTGACCAGGTATGGCCCAAAGAAGCAGGCGTATTGAACACTGATCTGAGAATATTTGCTTTGCTGCGGCTGGGTATAACCGACTGCGAGACCGTGGGCAGCATTCTGGAATATTCGCCAAATACTATATACGTTTATAAAACAAGGATCAAATCGAAGGCCATATTGCCGGGTGAACAGTTTGAACAGGCCATTATGGCGATAAAAGCTGTAACACCCGAGGCAATTACGCTATACCAAAGGTCGGCCTGACCCTAAGAGGCAAGTTTTCATAGTAAACATTTAATTGAGATCAGTTTGGTTAGTTAAATTGAGATCTGTGTCCCGGGATGAGATCCGGGACACTTTTAATAATGCTAAAGCACATTTTGCACCAATTATAAAAAGAAGCTTTTATAAATTATTTGAATTTCAGCAGTTAATATTAACTTAACCGCTTTAAACCAGCCATCTTTTAATTTTATTATGTCATTCAGTAAACCAAAGCTAAGCTTCTGGCAGATCATCAATATGAATGTCGGATTTTTCGGCATTCAGTATAGCTTCGGCCTGCAGCAGTCGGCCATCAATCCGCTGTACACTTTCCTACATGCCCGGCCCGAACAATTGCCCCTACTGAATCTGGCCGGCCCGCTAACCGGCCTTTTGATCCAGCCGCTTATTGGTGCTATGAGCGACAGAACCTGGCATCCGCGCTTTGGACGTCGGAAACCCTATTTTTTAATTGGTGCTATTTTTTGCAGCCTTTGTTTATTTGCATTCCCGTTTAGCAGCTCGCTTTGGATGGCAGCCGGATTGCTTTGGATACTGGATGCTGCAAACAATACTGCTATGGAGCCTTATCGTGCCTTCATAGCCGATAAATTGCCTGAAAAACAACGTCCTTTCGGATTTTTGACCCAGAGCTTTTTTACCGGATTGGGTATTACGTTAGCCAATCTTTCGCTGGGATTTTTCAAGAATATCATTACTGGTGAATCACATACATCAGATGGGCGCTCAGGTATTCCCTATTGGGTCTTCGGTTCGTTTTTTGTTGGTGGAATATGCTCTATTGTCAGCGTGATATGGTCCATTACCACAACACCAGAGATACCGCCAACAGCGGAAGAATTAGCAGAATTGAAGGCGAGGAAAAAAGGCATATTTGAACCTATCAGAGAAATATTTGCTGCAATTGGCGACATGCCTGGCGTTATGTGGCGTTTAGCGCTGGTTTACCTGTTTCAATGGTATGCCATGTTCTGTTACTGGCAGTTTGTTTCGCTCAGCATTGCCAAATCAGTATTTCATACCACCTCTGATGGCAATAAAGAACTTTACGAACAAGCAGTGGTTTGGGCTGGCAAGGTAAATGGATTCTATAATATCGTTACGTTCCTGTCCGCATTCGGACTTGTTTGGATGGCGCGAAAATTTAGTGCCAAATATGTGCATATAGGTTGTTTACTGATGGCCGGGCTGGCATTGCTGGTATTTCCATACATTACTAATAAAGAATTGTTGTTTGCTCCTATGGTAGGCTTCGGTATAGCCTGGGCAAGCATGATGGGTGTACCCTATATCATGGTAGTTGGCAGCATACCAAAAGAACGCTATGGCGTTTATATGGGTATAATTAATATGATGATCGTGGTGCCTATGATACTGCAAACACTAAGTTTTGGTTACGTTTATCAGCATCTTTTGGGAGCAGATCCGGCAAATGCCATTACCTTTGCGGGTGTGCTACTGTTACTGGCTGCTCTGGCTACAACGCGGATCAAACGCGATCATGTTTCAGAGGATTTGGTGATACCTGCCGGTGCCGGACACTGATTTTATAATGATAATTTTGTAACGTGTACAATCCTGCTTTACACCAACAGATAAATACGATACTCCGCAAACAAAAAATTGATATTGCGGGAAAAGACAACGCATTTTATGTGCGGATGATGGCTAATGCCGACCACATCCAGACTTTATATACCGAGATCTATGCCGAACATCCCCGGGCAGACAAAGCCTTTGAACAACTGATTGAAGGTATAACCAAAGTTTACCTGGCCCGGCCGCAAAGTATGCGTGATAAGGATGAGCAAAAGGAACGCAAAGGATACTGGTACCTGGGCAATGACATTGCAGGCATGAGTCTGTATGTGGACCGTTTTTGCGGCAACCTCGCTAACCTGCCAGCTAAGCTCGATTACTTCGAAAACCTTGGTGTAAACTTTCTGCACCTGATGCCCATATTTGAGAGCCCGGCAGAAGCCAGCGACGGAGGTTATGCAGTATCAAACTTCCGGAAGGTAGATGAACGCTTCGGTACACTTGACGACCTGGTGAGCCTGCGCAAACATATGGACGAAAAAGCCATGTACCTGATGGTGGACATTGTCCTCAATCATACTTCGAACCAACACCAATGGGCCGAACGTGCAAAGGAAGGCAATGCCGAATACCAGGATTATTTTTACATGTTCGACAGCAGGGACATTCCCGACGAGTTTGAACGAAGTATGTTTGAGATATTTCCGGAGAGTTCGCCGGGCAATTTTACCTGGGTGCCAGAATGCAATAAATGGGTGATGACCGTGTTCCACCACTATCAATGGGATTTGAATTATACTAACCCGGCCGTATTTGTGGCGATGCTTGATAATGTTTTATTTTATGCCAATTTGGGTGTAGATATTATACGTATCGATGCTCCGGCATTTATCTGGAAGCAGATGGGCACCAATTGCCAAAACCTGCCGAAAGCCCATACCCTTTTGCGTCTTATTAAGCAATGTGTGATGGTAGCAGCTCCGGGCATGGCCATTTTAGGCGAAGCGATAGTTGCGCCAAAAGATATACTGAAATATTTCGGTACCGGTGCATACACAGCCCGCGAATGCGATTTTGCCTACAATGCCACGCAGATGGCCCTGCAATGGGACATGCTGGCTACAGGCGACACCCGCGTAATGCTGGCAGCACAATACCTGATCTTGCAAAAACCATTCGGCACTTCCTGGATCACCTATACCCGTTGCCATGACGATATCGGGCTTGCTTATGACGATGATATGATTCGGCAGGCAGGTTATAATTCCTATGATCATCGCAAATTTTTGCAGGATTACTACTCCGGAAAATACCCTGATAGTCCGGCTACGGGGGCGTTGTTTTCATCGAACCCCAAGAATGGGGACGCCCGTATCAGCGGCTCACTCGCCTCTCTTTGCGGATTAGAAAAGGCCCTTGCAGAAAAAAACAAAAAAGCAATCGATACCGCTATCAGTAAAATTTTATTGATGCAGGCACATAGTTTTTTCCTGGGAGGTGTGCCGATGTTGTTTTATGGCGATGAGGCAGGCTATACTAACGATTACTCCTTCCTTGACGATCCGGCCAAAAGCTATGATAACCGCTGGATGCACCGACCTGTGATCGATTGGAAGAAAAATGATCGCATCCACAAAAAAGGTACGGTTGAGCACCGGATATTTTCTTCGACCCAAAAACTATTGGCTATTCGCAAAAAATTACCCGTTATTGCCGATTACAAAAATCTCACCTGGTTAAATCCATACAATATTCATGTGGCAGCCTACCTCCGTACCTTTGAGGAGCAGTCGTTCTTTGGCGTCTATAATTTCAGCAATAAAGCCGCCTATCTTACCTGGGCAGCTTTCAAAGAACATGGCATAAACCCCGAAAAACTATATTGTCACTGGACCGAAAAAGAATTTATTACCGGTGGTAATGCTGATTTTCTGGTACTTGAACCTTATGGCTTTCATCTATTGGAAGTTATTGCCTGAACCACTGGTTAAGGTTTTTAACCCGATCAAATCCAATGGCAAAGGTGAGTATCGCTGATTTACTTTTCACGATAGCTAGCAAAACTTAGTATTGCGTTAATTACCCGCAATACCAGATACCAGATACCTGATACTATATACCCGATACGAAATTGACTATGAACTAAAAATCAATACTTCACCCATTTACCCACCTTTATCGCTACTTTGCTGCCTTCGCCAAATTTCCCCTGCTGACCGTTAAGGATACGGAGAGAAACACCTCTGTTTTCGACCAAAAGCTCCTCGTAAAAACCTTTAAAAAGCACCTGCTTTACCAGCCATCTACGCCCCGCACTAGTAGTTATTGAAGCTGATCTGGCTTCTATCCATTCCGGGTATATCATTACCTGGCCCAGCTTAGCTTTCAGTCCTAAAACTTTAGCTTCTTCAATATTCAGCACATTGCAGTTAGCTAATAGCCGCGCTGTATACAGGTATTGGGGTTCGTTATAAATTTTTCGTGGGTTTCCTGCTTCAACCACTTCGCCGTTTTGCAATACCAGTAAAGTGTCGGCCATACTAAGAACTTCAGCAGGGTCGTGCGAAACCATGATCACTGTTAAACCTGTATCCTTAACGATCTGTCTGATATCTTCCTGCAGCCCATCGCGAAACGATGTATCCACCTGGTTAAAAGGCTCATCTAACAGCAATACCTGTGGCGAGGTAACCAATGCCCGGGCTATGGCAACGCGCTGCTTCTCACCACCGCTCAAATCGGCCACCCGTTTTCCGGCAAGGGCTGTCATATGCAATTGTGCCAATATCTGGTCAGTTTTTTGTTGCTTGGCATTCAGATCGGTATTAGGCAGCAGCACCGAAATATTATCACGCACCTTGGCAAAAAGATTCAGGTCGTCTTCCGCCTGCGTTACCATTTTCATGGCATCATGGCCAGGGATAAGCTTTTCTTCAGGCCCCCATACCCGTTCACCCTTAAACAACACCTCTCCATTATCGGGTGAAAGCAAGCCATAAATAAGACTCAGCAATGTGCTTTTCCCACTCCCGCTGGCACCAACTATTGCGGTTACTTCCCCGGCGCGTACAGCAAGGTCGATGTTTTTTACGCCACCCCCACCAGGGTAGGTTTTACTAAGGCTATTTGTTTGGAGAAATATCTTGTCCATTGTGAACAAAGATACTTGTTTGCCTGGATTGGTTGTATTTAGTTGTATTCATTGGGTATTGGGTATTGGGTATCAATTGAATTGTGATCAGTTAGCTGATCACAATTCAACTATATAAATACTGACCGATCAAAATCCGAACGTGAGGCCAAAGGAGAAGTTCTTCAGGCCAGCCTGGTTAGGACTATTCTCAAACATGTCGTTGGCATAGTATTTGGCAAATACACCCCAGCCTGCATAGCCTATCCTTACAAAACCGCCATATCGTACTTTGGCAAAATTATAGCTATCGTGAAATTTCTGTTTACCAAACTCCGGGCTGATCTGCTTTACCATGCCGTCGAGTAAAAGGCCTGCTTCGGGTCCGAAAACAAAATGGAACCTGTTCCCGTGGCTGTCGTCGCCGGTGTGAAAATCAAATGATAAGGGGATACGCAGGTAACTTGAACTAAAGCGATTTTTACTATAGTGAATACTGTCCTGACGATAGCTAAGTACAGGCTGGTCGCGCAATATGGTGATATCGTCGCGCAAACGAATCAGTGTCCAATCAAAGCCCCCGGAGAGGTATACTTTAAAATTCTTATTCACTTTAACCCCCATTTGGAATACATCAAAACCTACATTACTGGTTTTCCATGAGTTATAGTTCAGGAACTGATTTTTTGGAGAAAGGGTAAAGCTACCATTGTCTACCAGTGTAGCCAGCCCGATGTCAAATCGCGAGAAGGTGATTCCAATAAATGGGCAAGGATAATTATGTTCATGAGGCCGATTATGCCAGTTGATGGCATCATCATCATCCCAACTATTGTGATCGTATTTATTGCTATCATGCTTTTTTACACTATCAGTGCTGGTTCTTGCCGAATCTGTTGTGTTGCTTTGCGCGAACGCTAATCCAACTCCTGCGCATAAAAGAATTGTTAATAGTACACGTTTCATATCTCTTTTTTTTATCATTTGTTATTGGGGATTGGGCATTAACTAATACCTAATACCTGTTTTCTGATACCTGTTATCCGATACCTGTTATCCGATACCTGTTATCCAATACCTGTTATCCGATACCCGATACCTATTACCTGACAACTACCTGCTCCCCTTAATTTCTTTATCTTTCTTTATTTTTTTGATTCCTTTACTTACTTCGCCGATAACCGATTCATCATCATCATCGTTATCAACCAGGGCAGCCCTACTTTTATTAAACCGGTCAGAAACCAGACTTACCAGGCTGGCCAGGCCGCGCTTGGTACCAGGCCGGGTTGATCCGTTGGTTGCCGAATTAGCCTGTTCATCAATATTTGTTACCTGAGCCGATACTACCGTACTGGTTGCAGCTTTAGTAATAACCGGTTGATCTGGAAGATCAATATTTAGCGGAACATCCTTTTCAGGCACAACATGAAGCCTTATCGCGCTTGCAGGTGACAATTCGGCCATAGTTACCTGAATTGCATCAGGGTTTACCTTGGTACCCTGTTGCTTATTTGGCAATGCTTCTTTGATATTATCAGGTATGATCACTGGTTTTGCTTTCCCGGTTTTGGCAACTGCAGTATTAAAAGTTGCTTTAACATAGGATGCTGACTGGGCAACCGGCTTTATGATAGCTGGAGTTGAGGGCGGTAGTTGTTTTTTCACCTCAACTGCAACCCGTGGCTTTTTATCTGCCGGCTGATCATGTTGGCGTTGGATATATATCCACCCCAGTGACAAAGCGACTAATAAAACAGCCGCAATTCGTATCATCGGCAACAGTATCGCCCGCCTGCGTTTACTTTGTATCGCTGTATCGATACCAGGCCAGAGATTTTCTGCAGGCTCAACTTCGAAATGTTCCAGTTTCGACCTGAAGAGGTCGTCAAATTCATTATCCTGCATAGCCATATTTCTTTCCTTCCATTTTTGCTATTTGCTCTTTCAATATTGTCCTCGCCCTTGATAATTGGGATTTGGACGCCCCCTCAGTTATACCTACTATCGCGGCAATTTCTTTATGCGAATACCCTTCAATTGCGTACAGATTGAATACGATCTTATATCCCGGCGAAAGTTGCTGAATGAGCGCGATCAGGTCCTTTGCATCCAGGTTAGCCAGTGCCAAAGGTTTTACCGAAGGTTCATCTGCCGATTCGTCGATATCAACAATCTGCATCATTTTATGGTGCTTGCGATAATATTCGATTGAACTGTGCACCATGATGCGGCGTACCCAACCCTCAAATGATCCATCGCCCCGATAATCGCCCATTTTTTGAAAAACCCTGATGAACCCATTCTGCAACATGTCTTCAGCTTCCATCTTATCAACAGCATATCGCATGCATACACCCAGCATCTTGGAGGCAAATTGCTTGTAAAGCAGCTCCTGCGCCTTGCGATCGCCTGCAGTGCATTTTTTTAACAGCTCCTCTGTGTTGTATTTATGCTCCAATAACATCATTTATTAGTTAGATGAATAAGCATGGCAATTGGTTGCACGGGTTTCGAAATAATTTTTTTAAGGGTGGCGCCAGGCGTAATTTAAATGTGCATTGCAGTAATAAAGTAAATAAAGAAAGCCAAATGAGAACCCATTAACCTATACTAGTTTCATCATATTTATTCAAGCGGGATTTCATACGCAACTGAAATAAAACTTAAACAAAAACATGCATATTTGTTTAAGGCAGTCTAATTTCACGAGACAAATAGATTTGTTCCGAAAATTTACCGCCAGTATCTAAGTTACGAACTACGCGAATTTCAAGGTAAGTTATATTTACGGACAATGCCGTTGATCCAAATGGCTAACCAGGAACGTTTCGGATACAAGCAATACATTAATTGATGAAAAAACTACTTTATATTTTCGCGCTTGTTTTGATAAGCAGTATGCTTTTCGCTCAGACGCCCCCTACCGAATCCTACACGCTGTTGAAACCAGACAGGGTTTTTGACGGCGAAAAGGTACATGCCGGCTGGTGGGTACTAGTGAAAGGTAAACATATTGAAGCAGTTGGTGAACCGGCTTCTATTAAAGTACCGGATGGTACAAAGGTGATCGATCTGAAAGGCACTACGCTGCTGCCCGGATTGATTGAAGGGCACTCGCACCTTTTCCTTCATCCTTATAATGAAACCAGTTGGAACGACCAGGTGCTTACTGAGAGCCGGGCTGAGCGCACCGCACGGGCCGTGGTACATGCCAAAGCGACGCTCCTTGCGGGCTTTACTACGGTACGCGACCTTGGCACAGAAGGAGCTGCTTACGATGATGTGGGTCTTAAAATGGCCATCAATAAAGGAATAATACCTGGCCCACGAATGCTGGTTGCTACACGCGCCATTGTGGCTACAGGCAGCTATCAGCCAAAATCGCTTGTAGAGAATGCCGACCTCCCAAAAGGCGCAGAAGAAGCAGATGGTATCGACGGGATAACCCATGTGGTACGCTCACAAATAGGGCATGGTGCCGACGTAATAAAGTTATATGCCGATTACCGCTGGGGCCTCAATGGCACTGCCGCGCCAACATTTACGGTCGATGAATTAAAAAAAGCCGTTGAAGTGGCCAAAAGCAGCGGCCGTATGGTAGTTGTACATTCAAGTACCGAAGAAGGCATGCGGAGGTCCATCGAAGCTGGCGTAACCACCATTGAGCACGGTGATGGGAGTACGCCCGAATTATTAAAACTGATGAAAGATAGAGGAATTGCGCTATGCCCTACACTGGCTGCTACCGATGCCATCGCATCTTATTTTTTTGGCTGGAAAGGTAGCGGACAGGAACCTGAGATGATCCTAAAAAAACGCGCCTATTTTAAAATGGCAATGCAATCTGGCGTAACTATTTGTATGGGTGGAGATGTGGGTGTATTTGCCCATGGCGAAAATTCCCGCGAAATGGTATTGATGGCCGAATATGGCATGAAACCCATCGATGTATTGCGTTCTGCTACGGCAGTAAATGCACAGGTATTCGGACTGAAAGATCTGGGAAGCATTAAGCCTCAATATCTCGCCGACCTGGTAGCAGTTTCAGGTAATCCGGATGAGGATATCAAAACGATAAAATTGATGAAATTTGTAATGAAGGACGGCGTCATCTACAAACAGGATTAATCTAATAAAGGCCCGGCAGGCAAGGCATTAATTTAAATTTCAATTTGATACCTTGTATATTATTTGAACCAATACCCTTGCTATAAACCAAATGAAAAAGTTTCTTAGTCTGATTGCAGCGATGTTGCCATTATCGGTATATGTAGTGCAAGCACAAATAATTCCTATCGAAAGTAAAAGCAATGCAATTGTATTGCATGTAAATAGCGATGGGTATCTCAGCATGGTGTATTTCGGTAAAAAACTGGCTGATAAGAATGAATACCAGCAAATCCCTTCCACACAAAACCTGGATGAAAGCAATTTATACAGCTCGGCTTATACCACGGCTGGTACCCATAATGTTTTGGAGCCGGCTATTGCCCTGACACATGCTGATGGCAACAAGTCGCTCGACCTGAAATTCGTTGATCAGTCGCTGGTAAAACTGAGCGATGACGTGTCGCAAACCAATATCAGGTTGAAAGATCCGGTCTATGCCGTTGAAGTGATTTTACACTATAAAGTATATGCAGCCGAAGATGTGATCGAACAATGGAGCGAGATCAGCAACCTGGAAAAGAAAGAAATCAGTCTAAATAAATATGCCTCTGCCAATTTATATCTGCAAGCCAAAAGCTTCTGGCTGAAACAATATCATGGCGAATGGGCCAAAGAGATGCGCCCGGAGGAAGAAAAACTGACACACGGTATCAAAACTTTAGATAGTAAATTGGGTGCTCGCGCCGACTTGCTACAACCTCCGTCCTTTATCATATCAATAGATAAACCAGCTGGGGAAGATGAGGGTGATGTTTTGATCGGCAACCTGGAGTGGAGTGGCAATTTCCGTGTCGATCTGGAGGTGGATCCTACCGACAATTTACGTTTGATAGCCGGCATCAATAATTACGCTTCGGATTATAAACTGGCGGCCGGCACTGTTTTTGAAACACCGAAGTTTGTTTATACTCTGTCTCATCAAGGTAAAGGCGAAGCTAGCCGAAACTTGCACAACTGGGCTCGTAAATACCAATTGGTTGACGGAGAAGGTCCGCGGCTTACTTTGCTGAATAACTGGGAATCAACTTTCTTTAGTTTCGATGAACAAAAGCTAAGTGAAATATTGAAGGATACCAAAAAACTGGGCGTCGACCTGTTTTTACTTGACGACGGTTGGTTTGCCAATAAATACCCGCGGAACGACGACCATGCCGGGCTGGGCGACTGGCAGGTTAACAAGGCTAAATTGCCGGATGGTGTAGGTTTTTTGGTAAAGGAAGCAGAAAAAAATGGTGTAAAATTTGGTATTTGGGTAGAGCCCGAAATGGTGAATCCGAAAAGTGAACTCTATGAAAACCATCCCGATTGGGTAGTAAAACAACCAAGGCGTGGCGACTATATGATGCGCAATCAATTGGTACTTGACCTCAGCAATCCTAAAGTGCAGGATTTTGTTTTTGGTGTTATCGATGACCTGTTTACCAAAAACCCGAACCTGGCCTATATTAAATGGGATTGTAATTCAGTGATTTATAATGCCTATTCGGCCTATGAGAAGGACCAATCCAATTTTTACGTTGATTATGTAAAAGGGCTATATAAAGTAATGGATCGCATGCGCCAAAAATACCCTAAAGTGCCTATGATGCTATGTTCTGGCGGCGGTGGCCGGGTTGATTACGGAGCCCTGCGCTATTTTACCGAATACTGGCCAAGTGATAATACCGAGCCTCAGGAAAGGGTATACATCCAATGGGAATACTCGTACCTCTATCCTGCACTAACAAGTTCAAACCACGTGACCAACTGGGGAAAAGAACCGCTCAAATACAGAGTAGATGTTGCCATGATGGGCAAACTGGGCTTTGATATTGTGGTAGGCAAACTATCCGCCAACGACCTGCAATTTTGCCAGCAAGCCGTAAAAACCTATAAGGATTTTTCGGAAGCGATATGGCATGGCAATCAGTATCGCCTGCAAAGTCCATGGGATAATGATGTGGCAGCAATAAACTATGTTGATTCCTTGAAAAGTCGAGCTATTGTATTCAATTACCTGGTGAGTCATCGCTTTGATGCTGGGAGCCATGCGCCTGTTAAACTCGGTGGTCTCGATCCGGCTAAGCATTACGAAGTGAAAGAGGTTAACCTATATCCGGGTGTAATTTCTGCTGTTAAAGGAGGCATTTACAGCGGCGAATATTTAATGACCGTTGGCATTAACCCAGAAGTTAGGGAGGAAAGGCCGAGTGTTATTTTGAGTATTGAGGAGAGGAAATAGCAGGCAATAATGCACCTGTCATTTCTTAGTCCTGTAATACTTATAAACCTTTACAGCAGACATAATGATCATGGTAAAGGCCAAAAGCCCTACGATACCGTAGATCCAGCTTAAACTATTTTTAAGTACTGCCAGGAAAACTATGGCGAAAAGTAAAATGGTAGATACCTCGTTCCAGACACGTAACTGGGTTGAGGACCATTTAAAAATACCTTTCTTCATCTGTTTGATCTTGTTCTGACAGACGAAATGGTAAACGATCAAACCCAAAACAAAAGCAATTTTCAAGTGCATCCATGATTGCTGCAACCAGGCCGGTATCAGGTAAAGCATCGTTAAACCCGCAGCTATCACAAGGAACATGGATGGCACGGTAATCACATACCACAACCTGCGCTCCATGATCTCAAACTGTTGTGAAAGTATGGTACGATCCGGTTCGGGCTTTTCCTGCGCCTCGGTGTGGTAAATAAAGAGTCGCACAATATAAAACAGCCCCGCAAACCAGCAGACGATAAAAATGATATGAATAGCCAGTATATACTGATACACGATATGAAACTATTGATATTTGTATTCCTTAATAATATCTACCGCATATTTTACATGATCAAACGGGATATCGGGCATAATACCATGGCCAAGGTTAAAAATAAAACCATCCTCACCCTTCATCCGGTCGAACAAACGATAGATACGCTCTTTAATTACTTTTTTATCGGCGTATAAAATATGCGGATCCAGGTTGCCTTGTACGGCAATACCTTTGGGCAAACGCTTTTTGATATCCAGCAGATCAACATTCCAGTCGATCGAAATTACATCTGGGTTGGCTTCTGCCATCAATGGCGCAAATACTGAGCTACCCTTGCAAAACGATATCACCGGGATATCTTTCCGGTTCAATTTGCTGATGATTTCTGCGATATATTTATGGGAAAATTCTTTGTAATCATCCCATGCCAAAGCCTGTGCCCAACTATCAAATATTTGTACAGCGTTTACACCAGCTGCGATCTGCATATTCAAATAATCAGCCGTAACAGTAGCTATTTTAGCCAGCAATTGGTGCGCCAGTTCGGGTTGGTTATGCAGCAATAATTTGGTCAGCTTAAAATCTTTTGACGATCCGCCTTCCACCAAATAACTCATTACAGTAAATGGAGCACCGGCAAATCCTATCAGCGGAATTTTACCGTTCAGCCGCTGTTGTATTACTTTGATCGCATCCGCTACATATTGCAAGCGGTGAACCACATCGGTCTCCAGATTATCCACATCAGCTTGAGTACGTACAGGGTTAGCAAATTTAGGTCCAGAGCCTGCATGAAAACTCAGATCGCCGCCCATCGCTTCCCCGGTTACCAGGATATCCGAAAAAAGAATTGCCCCATCTATACCCAGTAAATCTACAGGCAACATGGTTACATCTGCAGCAATTTCGGGAGTCTTGCACATTTCTAAAAAAGAATATTTGTTCTTTATGTCCCAATATTCTTTCATAAAACGCCCGGCCTGACGCATCATCCAAACGGGTGGCCGTTCTGTTTGTTCCGAAAATGCAGCTTTGATCAGTAATGAATCTCTCATGTTAACTTAAGAGACGCTTGCTAAAGCGCCTCAGCTTTATTTATTTTAATTCTTGTTTTAGTCTTTCAATAACAGCCTTCATTTTTGCTGTGATCTTGTCTTCATTTAATTGTGCTTCCTGCAAACAGCTTTTAGCTTTATCATAGTTCCCCAGCCTGATATTCACATTGGCTGCATGTACCAGGGCGGCTACATGTTCGTTTACAGAGCGAAGCGGGAATTTTGCCGCTTGTTCGTAATGTTCAGCGGCAGCCTCATACTCATGCTTGTGCAGGCAAATGGCGCCAAACATAAATTCGTAAACGCCCCTGCGTTTAGCTAAAAGCCATTCGGGTTTTTTTATCTGTTTCAACAGGTCCTCGGCCCCGGCATAATCTTTATCATGAAAATGCTTTGCAGCCAGCACCAGTGTCCCCTGCTTAAAATAGTCGATGATGATCAAAACAATCAGCAACACACTAGCCAGCGCGAGTTCCAAAACCTGTTTGTAAGCGAAAAAAGCCAACAGCGCTATAAAAACCAGCGTTACCAGTACCCTCGCCTTATTACTGAACATGCTTAGTGATTATCGGTAAATTTATATCCTACGCCTCGAATTGAGTGAAAATAAACCGGGTTTTTAGGATCCGGTTCAAAATATTTGCGGAAGGTAAGAATAAAATTATCGATGGTACGGGTTGATGGATAAACATCATAATTCCATACCGTTTCAAGTATCTGCTCACGCGAAACAACTTCGTTACGACGCTCTATCAAGAGCTTTAGCAACATGGTTTCTTTTTTGGTCAATGCAGTAACCGATCCATCACCATTAACCAGTTCAAAGGAGTTGAAATGGATGGTTTTGTCCCCGATCTTATAGCTATTGAACTCTTTTAATTCTTCGCCCTTCAGTCCGCGTTTCACCAGATTGTTGACACGCAGGATCAATTCTTCCAGATTAAAAGGTTTAGTGAGGTAATCGTCTGCCCCTTTTTTCAAACCCGCGATCTTATCTTCGTTGGTGTTTTTGGCGGTCAGGAACATAATTGGCACCTCCGAATTTTCGAGGCGGATGGTCTCAGCAACCACAAACCCGTCGACCTCGGGCATCATTACGTCCAGTATCACCAGGTTAAAACGCTCTTCCTTGAATTTTTGCAAAGCCTTTTTACCGTTATTGGCGGTAGATACTTTATAGCCCTCAAGCTCAAGATTTAATTTTATAGCTTCCAGCAAATGTTCTTCGTCCTCTGCCAGTAATATTCTTTTTTTGTTTGGCATGCTCTTTTTTTGATTAATTGTATGTTTTGTGTTAGACGTATCACGCTTTACGTAGTACGTTAGACGTTTTATGAATGAATCTATTTATTTTATCTAAAATTCAATTCGTATTGAGGCCACATTTAACGTAATCCGTCGAACGTTTAACCCGCCCAACCAGTACTCAGGCAAATACCACCTCAAATACACTGCCCGAAGGTTCGTTATCTTTCACCCTGATGCTGGCTTCGTGTTTGTCCAATACTTCCTTTACTATGTATAAGCCAAGGCCGGTTCCTTTTGTGTTGCGGGTATTTTCGCTGCCCACCCGATAAAACTTATCAAAGATGCGGCTCTTTTCAGTTTCAGCTATACCTATGCCATGATCGGCCACTTCAAAATATACTTTATTTTCTTTCGAATATAATTTCACATCCACTACTTCACAGGGACCCGAATATTTAATGGCATTTTCGATGAGGTTAGTCACAACCGACGTTAAAGCAAATTTATCGCCGGTGATCTCGATCTTAGGCTCAATCTCTGCATTGATCAACTGCTCATTCAAATCGCATTTATTTAACTGAAGGCGATTCACAACATTATCTACCAAAGCCGAAAGGTTGAACTGGGCTTTGGGGAAAGTGTACGACTTATTTTCAATTTTAGATGCCAGTAACATATTCTCCACCATATCATCAAGGCGCTCTATATCCAAAAGTGACTTGCCGATAAAATCCTGTATCTGTTCTTTGGTCAGGTCGCGCTTTTGAATTGTTTGCAATAACAGTTTAATTGATGCCAATGGCGATTTCAGTTCGTGAGTAACTGACAGCAGAAAGTTCTTCTTTTGGTTCTGTAGTCTGCGCTCTTTTTTGATCGATTTATGCAAACTGATTGCCCCTAATACAAATACAATCGCAAACATGCTGCCTTCGCCTACTATCATCGCGGTACGCTTTGGTTGCAGACGTACAAGCATATAGCCCCACCAAACCAATTCAGTAAGGGCGTAAGTGATTATCGCATAAAATATAACAAATGGTCTTTTCATTTGGCTGCTGTTATATTGGTTCCGCTTGCCAGCGGGATAAAATGTTATTTAAATGGTTCTACTAAAAGCTATTATTTTCTAAATACGATATCCAGGCTTTCAAAAATTGCACGTTTTGCTTTTTCCAGTTCTACCCGGGTATGCGCGGAAGAAATGAAGCCCACTTCGTATCCCGAAGGGCCAAGGTAAATTCCCCGATTCAACAACTCGCGGTGCATCACTTTAAATTTCTCCATGCTCGCCGGATCGATCTGATCGGCTTTGCTTATGCTTTCCTCATCGGTAAATGCAAACCAAAATATTGAACCAATACTAAATACTTTGAACTTGTAATTTTTTGCCGATGCATAACGCTGGATCGATTCTGCAAATTCTTCCGTTTTGGAATTTAGTTCGCGGTAAAAACCCGATCGCAGTAACTCGGTTAGCTGGGCAATGCCGGCAGCCATTGCTACAGGATTACCCGACAAAGTACCAGCCTGATAAACAGGTCCATCAGGCGAAACGCTACCCATTACTTCTGCTGAAGCACCATAGCAGCCTACGGGTAAACCGCCTCCGATGATCTTCCCATAGGTTATGATATCAGGTTGAATATCGTAATAGCCTGCTGCACCTTCAAAGCCTACCCGAAAACCGGAGATTACTTCGTCGAAAATAAGCAGGGTGCTGTTTTGGGTACATATTTCGCGCAAATACTGTAAATACTCTTTGGTTTGCAACAAAAGGCCATTGTTAGCAGGCACCGGCTCAATGATCACCGCTGCTATTTGGCCTTTAAATTCTTCAAATGCTTTTTGCAAAGCTTCTTTATCATCCAATCCTATCACAATAGTTTCGGCAGCAAATGATTTGGGTACGCCAGCTGAAGAAGTTTCGCCGAATGTTACAAGCCCCGAACCTGCTTTAACCAGCAAAGAATCGGAGTGACCATGGTAGCAACCCTCAAACTTTAAAATTTTATCGCGTCCGGTAAATCCGCGCGCCAACCTGATAGCAGACATAACGGCTTCGGTACCTGAACTTACAAATCGAAGTTTTTTGATGTATTTGTTATTCTTCAACAGCAAATCGGCCAGTTCATTCTCCAAAGCTGTTGGAGCACCGAATGACATGCCATGTTGCATCACCTCAATAACCTTTTCCTTTACTTTAGGGTGATTATGCCCAAGAATCAGCGGTCCCCAGGAACAGCAGAAGTCGATAAACTGATTGCCGTCGGCATCCCATATCTGACAGCCATCACCTTTTGCAATAAATAAAGGCGTACCATAAACTGACTTGAATGCCCTAACCGGTGAATTTACTCCACCCGGGAAATATGTTTTCGATTTCTCATACAACTCGGCCGACTTCTCCCTGCTGATATCAGGTTTGCCGGTAGAACTAACCGGTTCATCACCCTCAACAGAAAACATTTTTTTTATTGAATCAAGCATTTTATTAGACGATAGGTCACAGTCCGTAAACTATGGTTTGTTGTTTATTTTAGCCCATAGTTTATAGACTATGGATTGTTTTTTTAGTCGATAGACCATAGTCCATAGACCATGGTTTGTTTTTTACTTTAGACCATAGTCGATAGTCCATAGACCATGGATTGTATTTTAGTCGATAGACAATTGTCCATAGACCATGGTTTTTTGTAATTGATTTATTTAATCAATATATCATGTTCTATCGACTATGGACCATGGACTATCGACCATGAACCATGGACTATCGGCTATGAACCATGAACCACCAACTCACACCCAGCCATTCTCCAGCACTTCCTTCGCATGATACGTAAGGATTGCGGTAGCACCTGCTCTGCGTATACTGGTTAATATTTCGGTAATGGCACGCTGTTCGTTTAGCCAGCCCTTTTGTATCGCGGCTTTTACCATGGCATATTCGCCGCTCACATTATAGGCGGCAATAGGCAACTCTGTATTATCTTTTAATAATTTGATCACATCCAAATAAGCCAATGCAGGCTTCACCATCAGAAAGTCCGCACCTTCAGCTTCATCCAGATCAGCTTCTATCAAAGCCTCCCGCTGGTTAGCCGGATTCATCTGATACGTTTTTTTATCGCCAAATTTTGGAGCCGAATTTAAAGCATCGCGGAAAGGTCCGTAAAACGCGCTTGCATATTTAGCAGTGTATGACATGATCGAAACACCGGTAAACCCATTGTCATCCAGCGTTTGCCTGATATAGCCAACCCTGCCGTCCATCATATCTGAAGGTGCAATAATATCGGCACCTGCATGGGCATGAGCCAGAGCCATTTTGCCTAAAACTTCAAGCGTTTCATCATTCAGTATTTCGCCGTTCTCTACAATACCATCATGACCGTCGCTGCTATAGGGATCCATCGCAACATCGGTGATCACGACAGCTTCCGGGAAATGCTTTTTCACCTCGGCTATCGCGTTCAGGTAAAGGCTGCCATTTCTGTAGCTTTCGGTAGCATATTTATCTTTGAACGAATCTTCCAGGTTAGGAAATAGGTCGAAGGATTTTAAGCCCAGTTTAAGGCAGCTTTCTATCTCGCGCAGCAGGTTATCAACTGAGTTACGATAAATGCCGGGCATTGATGCAACTTCGCTTTTTTGGTTAGTACCGTCGAGAATAAATAATGGAAAAATCAAATTGGAGGCACTCAGATGCGTTTCCTGCACCATCTGCCTTATTACTTCGTTTTTGCGGTTTCTTCTTGGTCTTTGAAGCATTTTATGGGGGTTGCCGGGAAAAATCACCCTCAGCAACCAGGTAGACAAAGTTAATTAAACGCAGGCAATAATCTTAGTTATTAACAGGCCAAAAGGTGTTTTATGGCGTACAGATGATTTTGTTGTAAGCATTAGATTTAACACCCGGCCCTAATATTATTCCGAGCCAATGTTCAGCTAACCAGTGATGCCAAATACGGCTTCAGCAAGTCCTACCTCGTCAGGCGAGTACGGCAATAAATAAGTTGTACCAATCTCGTCAAATTTGCGACCTGTAGATTTTCCGATTGCTATTACTTTTTGCTCCGGATCAAGCAGGTTGTTGGCAAAATAGGCTTCTACATTGGACGGGCTGGTAAATACCAATATTTCTGCTCCTGTAGCTTCCACATTTTCTTCCAGCACAGTTTCATATACTGATAGTTCAACAATCGTTGTATCCGCCGACAAACCCTTTTGAATACTTTTTAACGAACCTTCTGCACCTGGGAAAACAACTTTGGTGCCATTGGCAAGTGCTGCAAATTCGGCAGCAACTTCTGCGGTATCGATACCTGTACCGGTATAGCTGCTTAAGTATCCCTTTAAACGTAGCGTTTCTTCTGAGCCTGCTCCCATCACACCAAATTTGATATCAGCCGGCAATTGTGGCTCCAACTGGAAAAAATATTCAACCGCATTCTTACTGCTGAAAAACACCCAATCTGCATCCTGCAATACATGAGGCGAAAGTTTGGTTATTACCGGTACTGTGCGTATCAGCGAACGTGCTTCAACCTGGATACCGTGCTTTTCGAGTGCCCGTCTGAAATAACTTTGTTCCGATAATTCGCGGGATATAAATACGCTTGAAGGCAATTTACGGTTAGGGTCAAATAAGGAAACTACCCTTTCGGCTAAACCTTCCGTAGTTGTTGCCGTAAGAAATGCCCTGTCAGGAAAATCCTCTCCTTTTTCGGCTTTTGATGTAAAAACCTGAAATATGCCTTCTTCTTTCCGACAATAGCAACCCAAAGGCAGGTGACAGCCTCCTCCAAAAAGCTTCAGCACACTACGTTCAACCGAAAGTTGTTCGGCTACTTCGGGGTGATGTAATACCTGCAGCGCATCAAATAATTCTTTATCACTTTCGCGTATCTGGATGGCCAGTACTCCTTGAGCTGGAGCCGGAACCAATTCGGCCGGTGTTAACTCTTCTACGTGAAATTCGCTCAAGTCGATCTCCAAACGGCTTGCACCAGCTTTCGCTATCATGATGGCATCATATTTTTCGTCGCGCAGTTTACCTATACGGGTAGGCACGTTTCCACGCAATTCGGCTATCTCCAGGTCCGGACGATAAGCCAGTAATTGCGCCTTACGGCGATTGGACGAAGTACCAACCAGCGCCCCATATTTGAGGGACATTTTTTGGCGGACATCAACACAATCTTTAAGGATCAATAAATATTCAGACGGATCTTCGCGCTCGGAAACTGCTGCTATGATCAGGCCTGGAGGATTCTCAGTAGGCAGGTCCTTATGCGAATGTACGGCCAGGTCGATGGTACCAGCCAACAATTCTTCTTCCAATTCCTTGGTAAAAAAACCCTTACCTTCCAGTTTATCAAAGCTAAGGTTCAGGATACGGTCGCCCTGGGTCTTAATTATTTTCAGTTCGGCTGTAATGCCATTAGCAGCAAGGCTATCTTTTACAAAATGTGCCTGCCACAAAGCAAGTTCACTACCCCGGGTACCTATGATCAGTGTTCTCAATGCGTTAAAAGTATGGTTGCGAATTTCAGGATTTTAATCGGATTTTTTAGGGTAGAAATAGAATACCAAATACAAGCTTTGAAGAAGCCCTAAGGCGTTTTATTATGACTTTTCGTCATTATCATGCTCTGCTAATTCATCCTCAAGCAATTTAAGCTTTCGCTGAATAGCTTCAATCCTTATTTTATCTTTAGCAGTTCTAATTTCTGTTTTTTCAAAAATATTACCATCTGGCCAAATCAATTTTTCTGCAATTGCTGTATGCCTTAATGTAATTGGGTCATCTACATTTTCAAACGCCCAGATGCGCCATTTGGTGATCATCACACTCCAATAAAGCCAGGCTAACACAAAGCCGCCTGCAAATGCAACTCCAATGGTCCACGTCGGCAACAACTCTTTGGTATATAATAAAAAAGCTATAAATGCTGGGCCAAATAAAATAAAAAATATGGGAGCGTTGACCATCTTTTGTCCTCGTTTGATGGCGTCTTTTACGTTGACAGTTTGAGGCATTGGGTATAAGATTACCTATTCCGCCCAGGTATTGATCATGATCTCTTTGGCCATGATCATTGGAACGCTGATGTACTTCTTTTCCATGTAGTTCATCACCTTCTCCAATACCTCGCGCGATTCAGCGTCAAGATTTTGCACCTCATCTGCAAATACTGAGTTGATAGCAGTATGACGAATCTCTTTAATGCGTTCAGGGACTTCGCGCATGGCTAACTCTATGCGGCGTTGTTTAAGTTGCGGGATAAATTCAAGAATATTCTGATCGATGATCTTTTCGGCGTTAACCAATTCGTGGTAGCGCTCCTGCATATTGTTTTTGGCAACCTCGTTCAGGGATTGCACTTCGATAAAGTTAACCGGGAAACCTTTGGCTACTTCTGGTGCGGTATCATTAGGTATCGCCAGGTCGACGATAGTTTTCTTACCGGTTTCTCCGTTCAGCAGACTTTCATAAAGCTCTTTGGTGATGATAGGATCAACTGAGGATGTACAGGTAATGATCACATCAAAGCCTTTGTGGTAATTTTTTAATTCTTCCAACTCAAAAGCCTCGCCACCAAGATCAACAGCCAGTTCCTGAGCTTTTGACAGCGTGCGGTTAAAAACAGCGAAATTTGAGAATTTGTGCTTTTGAAGATATTTTGAAATGTTACGGTTGGTTTCGCCTGCGCCAATAATCAGAACCCGGGAATTAGAACATTGATTCAGTTCTTTTAATTTGCGATAAGCGAGAGAAACTACAGAAATAGGATTTTTTGAAATATTGGTATTGGTATAAACCTCTTTTGCTGTTTTTACCACCGTATTCATTACCATTCGTAAATAATCACCGGTAAGGCCAGCTTCTCTGCATTGCTCGTAAGCCTTGCGCATCTGGGCGAGAATCTCTTTTTCGCCAACCACCAGGCTCTCCATTGAACACGAAGTGCGCAGCAAATGGGTAAGAGCATCGGTATCTTCATATATACTGGCACCGCTTAAAAACACTTTCACATGCTCCTGACAAATACCCATATCCAATGCGCCAATAAATTTTTCAGCAAAATCTGCGTCGATAACAGCATTGGATGCCATTACAAATTCAACACGATTGCAGGTAGCCAGATAGAAAATTTCGGGAATGTCAAAAAGTGCCTTAACTTTTCGAAGCTTGTCAGTCAGGTTTTCCTGGCAGATCACCAATTTCCCAAGTTCTTTCAACTCGATCTGCTTGTGCGTAAAAGCAATAACTTTTAGATACTTCAATTTAGTTTAGAATTTGACCCAACAAAAGTAACAGGATAACTGTCCTGTTATGTCAATACTTTGTCAAACAGGGCAATTTAGAAGGTTTCTAAATTGCAAGCCAACATTTAGTTTCAACAGTACAATAGTATACGTTAGCGGTCGATCAGCGGATGCAGTTAATCAAATTAAAAAGTGATATTCGTCATTTTTGACGATCAAATGAATATCCTGCTTTCTCAACCAGGCTCTGATACTGCTAATTTCAGGGTATCAACTAAATTAAATATTACCTTTATAAACACCTGAAGCAACCGAATAAGCAAAGAACATTTGCCCTGAATCTTTGTTTAAAAAGCATCAAAATAACATGAATAACGTCAAAAAAATCAGCCTTGTTATACTTGTATTATTTTACATGGTCGCTGGCTTTAATCACTTTATATCTCCGGAAAGCTACTTCAAGATCATACCCCACTATTTGCCCTGGCCGCATGCCCTGAATTTTTTGGCAGGATTTTTTGAGCTACTATTCGGGGCAGCACTTATCCTGGGGCGTTTAAGGGCTTATGCTGCCTGGGGTATCATTTTAATGCTGGTTGCATTTTTACCTGTTCACATTGCCATGATCGGTGACGCACCGTTCAAATTGGGTAGCGTGACCGTTACGCCTTTGATAGCCTGGGTGCGTTTATTAGTGTTTCAGCCCCTTCTGATCCTATGGGCATGGTGGTATACCAGGCCGTTAGTTAATAACTGAAACAAATGATTGCAAATGCTATCTAATAACTTTAAACCTACCTATCATACTCTTAAAACAATAATACCGATACTTGCACATGGATCTAAGTGGCGCGCAAAAAAAGGACAATAAATATCAAAACCCTATTCCAACTAAAGAGGCCGGTTTTGAAAACTTTATTCCCATCCTCCGTGAATATATAGGCAATAAAGCAGAAACGGTTCCTATAAAGCCACTTGGGCCATTTTTCACCGATAATGCAATTTTTAACAAGCCCGCATCAAACGGCTTGCGGATGACCTGGATGGGGCATTCGAGCCTGCTTATCGAGATCGATGGTCGGCGGATTTTAACTGACCCGGTTTGGAGCGATCGCGCTTCCTTTTTATCGTTTATGGGACCCAAGCGCTTTTTCAAGGCGCCACTACCCCTTGAACAGTTACCCCAACTGGATGCCGTATTGATCTCGCATGATCATTACGACCACCTCGACAAGCGAACCATGCAATTTTTTGCCGGTAAAAACATTCCTTTCTTTTGCTCACTGGGCATCATTCCTTTTCTTGAAAAATGCGGACTAAACTCCAACTTTATTACGGAATTAGACTGGGGCGATAGTGCGCTGATAGCTAATGATATAGTGCTGACCTCGTTGCCATCAAGGCATTTTTCGGGGAGAGGTATCGTCAACCGTAACGAAACTTTATGGGCATCCTTCGTACTTCGCGGACCAAAACATAACATCTTTTTTGGTGCCGATTCAGGTTGGTGGCCCGGATTTAAGGAGATCGGTGATACTTTCGGCCCTTTTGACCTTACCATGCTTGAAGTTGGCGCCTACGGCAAAAACTGGCCTGATATACACATGGGACCCGATAATGCCGCAAACGCGCACCTTGCCTTACGTGGCGAATTGATGATGCCCATTCACTGGGGCACTTTCAACCTTTCCACTCATGCCTGGTTCGAGCCTATCGAACTTTTGCTGCAATACGCAAAAGAACGCAATATCAAACTTTTCGTGCCCGAACCAGGTAAGCCGACAGATGTTACCGGTCCCCTGAATTCGGAATGGTGGACGAGGTTTAAGTCCTAAGTCTTCAGTGAGGAGTCCTGAGTTTTAATGCGGAGTGCGAAATGCCAATTGCGGAATTATTTGATTAACTTCGGATTAGCCCCATTTACTAAGGACTAAGGACTAAGGACTAAAGACTATGGACTATGGACTATGGACTATGGACTAAGGACTAAAGACTATGGACTATCGACTATCGACTACTCCGGCTCTATCCAATTTCCATCCTCTTGGATGATATTTATCAGTTCATCCAGCGCATTTAAGGAGGTGATATTTTTCTTCACCGCTTCTTTACCACGATAGAGTGTCACTTTATCAGTACCGGAACCTACATAGCCATAATCGGCATCAGCCATTTCGCCGGGCCCATTCACAATACAGCCCATGATACCGATCTTTAAACCTTTAAGGTGACTGGTTCTGCTGCGTATCATTTGTGTAGTTACCATCAGATCAAACAGCGTGCGACCGCAGCTTGGGCAGGATATATATTCTGTCTTGGATATACGCGAGCGTGTAGCCTGCAAAATACCAAATGCCGTAGAAGTGATCACCTTCGTATCAATACCGGGTGCATCGATCCAGATACCGTCACCGAAGCCGTCGATGAGAAGCGCGCCGAGGTCGGTGGAAGCGTGAAGTTGTAAGCCCTGAGTCTTGAGTCCTGAGTCCTGAGTCTGAAACTGGTACGATCTTCTGATAATAACAGGCATATCCAGGCCTAATTCTTCCAATTGAAAGAAAAATGCACGCTGATCGGCCATGCCGTGTAGTTCGTCGGTTTCCAATACAAAAACCAGACTTTTATCGATAGGGATCAATCCGAAAGCTTCGGAAAGCAGGTCGGCATTTTTTATTTTGACCAGGTTCAATGCAGAAGAACGGTCAACATCCCGGATATATTCCTGCAGGCTGAATACCGGGTGGCAATTGGTTTTATTGGTCAGTTTCTGCCATGTGGCATAATTATACAATTGTTTCAAATTGCCCGGGAAATTAAAAGAGGGCAACTGATCGGCCAGGTACACAAAATCAACCGATTGCTCTCCCATCGAATATTTATCCAGCAATGGTGCGTAAATGTATCCGGCATCATTCAAAACCGCCGGGTCCTTCAGATTAGCATGTGAAAGATCCACCACCACGCGCGGAACCATATGCCCGCCGATGAAAGCATTAGCTTCCTGGGTTTCGCGTTTTTTATACGAATAAGGGTCGTGTGTAGGAGAAAGGTTAAAGGCTAAAGGTGAAAGATTATTTTCATTTCCAGTATGCTCGCCTTTCGCCTTTAAACTTTCTCCTTTCGACCTTTCCACGTACCGTTGTACCAACGCAATAGCTACCGGCGCTTCCGCTTCAGGCTCTTCGGTAAGGGAAACACGGACGGTATCTCCCAAGCCGTCTTCCAATAATGTTCCGATACCGACAGCAGATTTGATACGACCGTCTTCACCATCGCCGGCTTCGGTTACGCCCAGGTGCAGGGGATAGTTCATCCCTTCGGCAACCATAGTTTCTACCAGCAAACGGTATGCCTGCACCATCACTTGCGGATTGCTCGATTTCATCGAGATCACCAGTTCGTGGTAGTTCAGCATTTCGCAGATACGCATGAATTCCATCGCCGACTCTACCATGCCCTGCGGTGTATCACCATAGCGGCTCATGATACGGTCGCTTAACGAACCATGGTTGGTGCCGATGCGCATAGCGGTGCCATACTCTTTGCAAACTTTCACCAGCGGTGAAAATTTCTGGTAGATCCGTTCCAGCTCGGCCTGGTATTCGGCATCGGTATAAGACAATTGATCGAATTTCTTTTTATCGGCATAATTTCCGGGGTTAACCCGAACCTTTTCCACTATACGTGCCGCAACTTCGGCAGCATTTGGTGTAAAATGGATATCTGCCACTAAGGGCGTGGTATAACCGCGACTACGTAATTGCTTTTTGATCTCGGCCAGGTTCTGAGCTTCCTTAATGCTGGGCGCAGTGATACGCACATATTCACAACCGGCCTCGATCATGCGGATCGATTGCTCCACGGTACCAATGGTATCCATGGTATCAGTGGTGGTCATGCTTTGGATGCGGATGGGGTTATTACCGCCAAGCGGTACGTCGCCGATATGCACTTCGCGGGTTACAAAACGAGAATATTGGGTCAATGAATTACAGTAACGTCCTTGCAGCGCTTTGATAGCTCCGGCATCCATAGCTGAGATTTTTTACAAAATTAAGGATTTGGCGTGGAGTTGGAAGGTTGAAATGTTGGAATGTTGTAAAGTTATTGGGTAGCAGATTTGCGAGTTTTTAAAAACTTCGCAAATCTTATGCAATAAGTCGGTTTTGATTGGAAGCTTACGATTATTAGTTATTTTAGGGCTGACTTGAATTGTTTATATGAGGCATATTTTTCATATTCTGATCTGCAGCTTATTTTTTATTGCATGCAAAAGCGATAAAAAAGTATCGGGCTCTTCAGATACTATATCAAAAAGTAATAAAAATAGCTCCGGCAATCGTTTTATTGAACAATTCAGACCAATTATACAAGGTGCCTGGGTTTCAAAAGACTATATTGATGTTATTGCAAAAACTAAGTCGCCCTTTGTTGCGAACGAAAAACTACCGAATATTTCTACTATTCTAATCGAAACAAAGTACATAAAAAATGATACGGTCAGAACCGAGGTAGGATATGGCAACCATGAAGGAGGGGAACTTATGCTAAAATTTCAACCTGGAAAAGCGAAGCGGTCGATTGTAGCTTATTTGCCCTCAAGCTTTGCTGATGTTGACGGAAATAGTTTTGCTTTAGGATACATTGTGAGCAAAAACGACACAACACTCTTGCTATACACTTATAATATGAAAGGCAGGTTAGAAAAAATTGACAAATACTTCAGAGTTTTTAAAAATAATTTTGAAGGTCATGAATTGGGATATGCGACTTATTATGCAGTAGATAAATCACTCATTACTGGGATTTATAAAATGATCGATACAAATAAAAAAACATCGAAAGTTAAGTTTGACAGTTTCGGTAAGGTTGCTGATTTTAATGACTTTTTAAATTATTCTGTTGATGTAGATTTCGAAACTCCGCCAGGCAATAATATGGACCAGATTAATTTTGATGCCGGGACCAAGCACAGAAAAAGTTTTGCTTTCAAGTTTGATCATGATACATTGAACTTGTATAACACTTCCCTTGACAAGGATTCAATAGACCTGATTTTAGGAAAACGTGTATACAAACTCATCAAACAAAATTAACCATGCCCACCCCACTCCGCTACCCCTATAGTCTTGCTTCCGCCCTACTGGGGATAGTTTTGCCCCTGGTGTTTTTTGGCATTACCTGGATAAATCTTCAGGAAGCGTTGTATGTACACAATAACCTCGCTGCCGGTCTTATAATTTTTGCCGATCTGGTTTTTCTGGGTCTGCTCGGGTTTGTACTTGTGAAAAGACTAGTCCCCGCCTTACAGGGTAAAATTGCGCTCGAGCTTAATGAACAAGGCATTACCGATTATACCCGCAATATTGTGATAGAATGGAGTTATATAAAAAACTTGGATCACGAGATCGGCCGCAACTCGTCCCGTATCATCATCAAATTGAAACACGAAACCGAATATGGATCAGAAGTAGTGATCCGTCAGCGCTGGATAAAAGGTAAAGACCGCGAAATGTTTGAGGAAGTATATGCCTGGTTTGAAGAAATGACGGCTCTTTAAAAGTTAAAAAAGCTTAGCCTGCCCAACATTTAAACAAAATTCAAAACAAACGTTCTTTCACTACCAGCGTTCCGGCCATGATATCATGAAGTGTTTGTTGTTTCCGGTTAAAGAAACAAACCAGGAGACCGATCCCAAGCGATAAAACTGAAAATATCTTGGCCATGTTCCTGCCAAATGCCTGCCCCATCCCAATCGGACTACCATCGATATTGCAAACGCTTATTTTAAGAATTTGCTTGCCATAAGTCGCCTGCCTGGCAGAGCCCTCCCTGACAACGTGATATACAAAATTAGTAAGCGGAATGAGCAATAAAAGGCTTATCGCTATGGCAATACGGATATCGTGATCATCGATAAGCATAATTGCCGCAAAAGCAGGAAGGATATAAATACCCGAAACCATAAGCAGGTCAAGCAGGGCAGCCGTTAAACGTTGATCAAGTCCGGCAAAATATTGCGGGGCAGTAATTCGTTGCTGAAAATTGAAGAGGGAACGCAGCTCAGCTATTTCGTGGGCCTCTTTAAAATCGGCCATGGCTGCTGTTTTCAGGAAATCATCCGGCTTTAGCCGCATGGTTTTTAACTCGTCGATACCAAACGGGCCTGCAGGCTTGCCATTAACAACGAGGTAATATTCATTCATAATGGCGTAAATATCGAATAATGAATACCAAATGCCAACGTCTGATGCGTTTTTTAACATTCAATATTCATTATTCGAAATCAAAACGTTTTCAACGTTTCAACCAAGATCTATCAATACTTATGCACTTTAAAATCTGAAATGGCGCCGCTTATATGTATGTATAATTTGTTCTTTGCTGCATTGAAACCCGCAGTTTCATAATGGCCGTCTTCATTTTTTGTAAAGCCATCAAAAGTATTTGACGACAAACCGGTATCAGACTCGATCTGACAAGCAGCATCTTTCGGGATATTTACAGTAACGTCGGCAGCTCCGGCAGATATCTCAATATTGGTAGTTGCCAAAGGTTCGCCTGTTTTCAAAACAAAGTTCCCTGCACCGCCATTCAGCTCAACAGAACGGATCTTGTATTTTGAAAGATCGAAATTAAGGTCGGTTGCTCCGGCGTTGATGGTCATTTCCCATTCGGGGCGGGTATTCAGGCTCATGTAAACGCTGTTGGTATTGTTGTTACTGCCCCAACTGTTGATGTGATTATTCTTCATTTTAAAATCCATCACATAAACCGAATCATCTTTACGGGTAAAAAACTCATACTTGCCCTTAAAATCCCGGGTATCTGCTTTAAAAAGTTGATTTGTAGTATCAGCAAGCCTGTAAGTAGCTGCACCGCCACTGATATTGATGCGTGCAATTTTTACACCTGCATTATAAGGTTCGTTAAACTCCCCTTTGCCTGATACTGTGGTTATTTTGGCATGATTGGTTGCATTATCATCATCGCTATCATCAGCGTCGGAACTGAATGTATAGCTGGAATGCGGCCACCAGCGCACATGTCCATCGAAATTACCGAAGAGGATGATTGCAAATCCGCCCACCACAACCGAAATTTTGAGAATAGCGGCCCAGGTAGAATTGTTATGTGCCAACAGTAGGTTTACCCCAACCATTACGATGAACAAAGGCCAAAGTGTGGCGAAGTTCTCCCAATGAAAATCCAGGTATCCGAAATTATATAGGAGGAAAACTGCTCCTATGATCACCAGAATCATACCTGGTACCAATTTATCGTTTTTCATGATCTATCTTTTTTAAAATAATTAAGCCTTGGGTTCGTCATTTTCAGGTGAAGCAGAAGCTTCAGCAGCTGTATCTTCTGTATTTGCGCCAGCAGTTTGTTGCCATTGTAATTCCGGTTCTTTCTTTTTACCACTTCCAGACAACATCAGAATAAGTCCTACAGTAATTGGTATTATCGGCCAAAGGTGTTCGATATCCCAATCGGGTATTATATTAAGGTTATTCAGCAGGATTGTGCCGCCAACCAGGATCAATACCACACCAATAATTATGGCAGTAAGTGACGCGCTGCCTGGTTTAGTGCCAAAATTAGGGTCAACTCCCGGCTTGCCATCAAATTTGCCTGCCTGATATGCCGGGCTACCAAAATTAGCCAGGCTCCAGTCGCCCGTTGGTGCTGCACCAGGAGGAACAGTATAATCAACTGTTGGATCCATAAAAGGGAATGGTTTTTTAGGTAAGGCTATCCACAATACAATGTAGATCAATAAGCCGCCACCATGAAGTATACACGCCAGTACAAAAAATAGGCGTACAAAAGCCACATCGATACCTACGTATTCCGAAAGGCCCGCACAAACACCGGCAATTTTCTTCCGGTATTCGTTTCTATATAATCGCTTTTCCATTTTGTTATTATTTGTGATTTTTCGGTTTGTTAACTAGTGGGCTAGTTAACCTGTTATTTGTGATTTGTTAAGTTTTAATATTATAAAGTAGTCTGATTATCTAATCGCCAATACCCGTTTAACTGATACCTAATTAACTGATAACTAATTAACTACAACTGCCCTCCAACCGGTCTGATAATTATTTCATCGACATTAGCTCCCGTGCTCATTTTACGGATACTTATAACTGCCGAAGCCACATCCTCGGGTAACACAAACTTATCGGGGCTGATTGTTGTTCCTTCCCATGAATTAGTAAGTGTTGATCCTGGTATTACGGCTGTAACTTTTACATTGAACGACTGCATTTCAAGTTTCATAACCCGGGTCAGGCCTAATAGCGCTGTCTTTGTTATACTATAGGTACCCGCTGCGGCAATTGGATCTAATGCAGCAACTGAGCATATGGTAAAAAAATGTCCCTGCCGTTTCTGTTGCATCTTTTTGCCAAAAAACCGATAAAGATGATATGCAGGCATAAAATTGGTTTGTAATTGCCTGTTAAATGCTTCGTCCGATTCATCAAGTATACTCAGGGGCTCAAACATTCCAAGGTTGTTCACCACGGTATCTATAAAGCCCAATTGCGTTTCGGCGTTTTTTGCAAACTCCAGCAATTGTATTTTATCGCTGCCATCTATCGCTTGAGCCACAACTTTAATAGCAGGATTTATCGCAAGTAACTCCTGCCTGAAACTTTCAACTTCTGCCGCATTTCTTGAACATATTGCAAGGTTTGCACCTTCTTTGGCAAAAGCTAAAGCAATGGCTCGTCCTATTCCTTTGGTTGATGCAGTGATGATGGCATTTTTCATTTATGTTCGGTTATTTAACTATACAAATCTAATGGGTATTTAAATACCACAAATAAGGTTTTGGGGAAGCCTTAACTATTTCTCGGTAAAAGGGGGTAAATCAACGGTGAAAGAACCGGCTTAATTTTTCGGCATGTCGGCCAAAATAGTCAAATCCTATCCCGGTGTGGGTTTGTACGTAGAACATAATCCCCACAAAATCCCGTATTGTGGCCGCAAACACTTTGCAAAACAGCCTTTATCAGCTTCTTTTTCGGTTTATCTAATTAGGTATACTTATTGCTTGGTATTTATAGAATTTAAAACTGAATATCATGGATCCCATGGCTATTGTCGGCACTGTAATCACCCTTACTCCAATCGTACTTATCATAGGAGTACTGATCGTTAGGGGTAAAAAAATACTGGATTAATTTAGTCCGGTATTTTTTTGCTCGGCTAGAAGTTGTAACCAAGCCCTAGCCTGGCACCGCCTTCTATTAAACTATTTTGAGCAAAAATGCCATGCCGGCAAAAATACGGGCATAGTGAAACCGAGAACACGCCAAAATTATACCCGCCTCCTAAGCCCATTTCAAATCCCAATCCCGATTGATCACTAATAACCCCGTTAGTTGTATAATTAGTTTGATGATCCAAAGAAAAACCTCCTGATACAAATAAATACCGAAGAAAAGTAATTTGAACATTAAGCGGTATCGATACCATTTTAACCGACCCATTATAAAAAAATTCTCCCAGCGGGCCCTGAAATGAAGTTTTTCTTACGTTGTTTACACTATATAACAGACCCGTTTCCAGTGAAATCAACTTGTTAAGTTTTCGGTTATAAATGAGTCCGATTGATTTTCCATCCTCATTTATGTAACCAAAATCACCGATAGCACCATGGATATCTACAAGGTTTGCATCAATGCCCGATACTATACTCAGGTTATTTCGGGATTGTGCAAATGCACAAACTTGTATTAGCAGCAAAGCCGCGAGCCATAACATTTTTTTCATAATTCGGTAAAATATGGGATTTTGGCCCCGGCGAAAAACAATTTAAGCAATTACGGTATTTTAATTCAGTTTGAAACATCCGGATTTTATTTGACTGGCAGGTTAAAGTGAAATTAAAAGCAAAAACACTATTTTTAGACCATCTACACGCAATCAATGTTTCATAGTTTAGGGCGATACTTGCTTTTATTAAGATTAAGTTTCAGGAAACCTGAAAAATTCAGCGTTTATTGGGCCGAAGTTATGCGTGAAATGGTATCAGAGGGACTCGGTTCTTTAGGTATTATTGTCATCATATCATTATTTATCGGAGCAGTTGCTACCATACAAACCGCATTCCAGCTGGTTAGTGATTTTATTCCCAAAACAGTAGTTGGTGGTATAACCCGCGACTCAACCATACTCGAATTCAGCCCTACTATTTGTGCGCTCGTTCTGGCCGGTCGTATCGGCTCCAGTATAGCCTCTCAGATAGGCACCATGCGGGTAACTGAACAGATCGATGCACTGGAGATCATGGGTGTAAATGCACCTAGCTTTCTTATTTCACCAAAGATCATTGCAGGTGTAACTATGATCCCGGTTTTGGTTGTAATTTCGGTAATACTGGGATTAAGTGGAGGTTACCTGGCTTGTGCTGCCTCAAAGGAAGTATCAACTGCCGACTACCTCGCAGGTCTTACCGATGGCTTTAACCCCCTTATTGTAACCGTTTGTGCCGTTAAAGCTATTGTTTTTGGATTTTTGATCAACTCTATTTGTGCTTACCAGGGCTTCTATACCTCGGGCGGAGCTTTAGAAGTTGGGCAGGCAGCAACCCGCGGTGTGGTTTACAGCTGTATCATGATCTTATTTGCTGATTTAGTTATATCACGTGTACTCTTATGATTGAAACCAAAGAAATAGTAAAAACCTTCGGCGACAATGAGGTACTAAAAGGGATCAACGCCGAATTTAAGCCCGGACGTAACAACCTCATTATCGGTGGCTCGGGCTCTGGAAAAACAACATTGCTCAAGTGCATTGTTGGCTTGCACGAACCTACACAGGGTGAGGTTTTTTTCGACGGCCAAAACTTTACCAATATGCATTTCCGTGAGCGGGTTCCTATTCGTAAAGAGATTGGAATGCTTTTTCAAAACTCGGCACTTTTTGATTCTATGAGTGTTGAAGAGAATATCATGTTTCCGCTAAACTTGTTTACAGATATGAGCAAAAGCGAAAAACAGGATCGGGCTAATTTTTGTTTAAAAAGGGTTAACCTGGAGGGCAAAGGCAAATTGCACCCTTCCGAACTATCGGGTGGGATGAAAAAACGAGTGGGCATTGCCAGGGCAATTTCTATGCAGCCCAAATATTTATTTGTTGATGAACCTAATTCGGGGCTTGACCCTCTCACTTCCATTCTGATAGATCACCTGATCAGCGATCTTACTCAGGAATATAATACCACCACTGTAGTTGTTACCCACGACATGAACTCGGTAATGGGTATTGGCGACCATATCATTTTCCTCCATGGCGGGCAAAAATGGTGGGAAGGATCCAACAAAGAAATTGCTCATACGGATAATCGGGAATTAAACGAATTTGTATTTGCCAGTCCGTTCATGAAAGCAGCCAGAGAGAAGTTGTAATTGGTTAACCGGTGATTGGTTATCGGATAACAGGTATCAGGATTTTTTTTGCCCTGGGATTTTTTTGAATTTGCAGTCTTAACTACAAATCACTAATTAACAGATCACCGATTAACAGATACCTGGCTCTTTTTGGGCGGGGATTTATTTATATTTGCTGCCTGAACAAGGAATTACAAATAAAAAAATCACCGGTTAACCAGTCATCAGTTAACGAATCAGTACCAACCCATGATCCAACTCCTTACCCCGCAACATTGGAAAGATTACGAACTGATCGATTGCGGAGATTTTGAAAAACTGGAGCGATTTGGTGATTTAATTCTCATCAGGCCCGAACCTCAGGCAGTATGGGCGAAGCAGCTGAACCAAAGCGAATGGCAAAAACTGCATCATATACGGTTTAAGGGACGTTCTGCCACCTCAGGCGAATGGGTCAAAAAAACCAATAATCTGCCCGATCGCTGGCATATTGAATATAAAAACCCCGAGATCGCAATTAGATTCCGATTGGCTTTAACGTCGTTCAAGCATGTCGGCATTTTCCCCGAGCAGGCAGTAAACTGGGATTATTCGTCAGCGATCATCAAAAAATTTAAAACACCACAACCCAAAGTACTTAACCTTTTTGCTTATACCGGTGGTGCATCATTGGCAGCTCAGGCAGCCGGTGCAGATACAACGCACGTTGATTCGATCAAACAAGTGGTTACCTGGGCAAGCGAAAATCAGGAAATTTCAGGTTTGCAAAACATCCGCTGGGTGGTAGAAGATGCGCTTAAATTTGTTAAACGTGAAGTGAAGCGCGGTAAAAAATACAATGGGATCATCCTTGATCCTCCTGCTTACGGACACGGGCCAAACGGTGAAAAATGGAAGTTGGAAGATCAGATCAATGAAATGATCCAGGAAGTGGTTCAACTGCTGGACCCGAATGAACATTTCCTGATTTTGAATGCCTATTCCCTTGGATTTTCATCGGTCATTGTCGAAAACTTACTTAAAACTGCTTATCCATCTCTCCAAAACCTCGAGATAGGCGAACTTTATTTACAGGCTACCTCGGGCATTAAATTACCTTTAGGTGTATTTGGGAAGTTTTATAAAGTATAGAACAGCCATATTAAATCGCCAAATAATTACCGAAAAGGGCCTTAAATCAGGCCATCAAACCAACTATTGTCATATTGTGTATGGCTTACAGCGGTTTATCATTTCCGCAAATGGTCAACCTACTGTTGATAACTTTCGGCATCCCGGCTCGGGAAATGGTGCTATTTTGCAGCTCTCCTGATATAAAGAAATCGAACCGAATGAAATTAAAAAACCTGGCATTAAGCTCGCTGTTGATGGCAGCTTCCATCACACTTTTTGATAGCTGCAACAAAAGCAACACCGCATCCAAATCTAACACTACATCGGCTGCTAAACCCGCTACAGACACTACTGCGAAAAAAACAGAAGATACTGTCGCCGCTGCTCCGGTTAGCTATCAGCCCATTGACCATAAACAGTATGATTCGTTAATGAAGAAACTGTCGCATGGAGATACTACCGGGCTTTGGCCTGTAAAGAACACCCCTTATCCGCTTCCCGGCGCTATTTTACCCTATAAGCGGGTAATTGCATATTATGGTAACCTTTACTCTAAACGCATGGGTATCTTAGGTGAATTGCCGCCAAAAGAAATGCTTGCCAAATTGAAAGGTGAAGTTAAGAGCTGGGAGAAAGCAGACCCCACAACTCCGGTGCAGCCAGCGCTCCACTACATTGCTGTAGTTGCCCAGGGCGACCCGGGTAAAGATGGCAAATTCCGTTACCGGATGCCATTTAAACAAATTGATACTGTTTTATCACTGGCTAAAAAATCACATGCCATAGTTTTCCTTGATGTACAGGTTGCATTAAGTAATATTCGTGCAGAACTTCCTTTATTGGAAAAATACCTTGAAATGCCTCAGGTTCATTTCGGTATGGACCCTGAGTTTTCCATGAAAGATGGTACCCATCCAGGCAAAAAAATCGGCACTTACGATGCAGCAGATGTTAATTACGTTTCGGCATTCCTGGCAGATGTAGTTCGCAAACATCATCTGCCACCTAAGATCCTCATCGTGCATCGTTTTACCAAAAAGATGCTTACCAACTATAAGAGCATTAAATTACATCCTGAAGTACAGTTGGTAATGAATATGGATGGCTGGGGAGAACCGGAATTGAAAGAAGGCACCTGGCGTTATTTTATCCACAACGAACCAGTACAGTTCACCGGCTTTAAACTGTTCTATAAAAACGATCTTAAAAAAGCACCGCATCACATGCTAACGCCGCAGGAAGTTTTGAAGAACAAGCCCTACCCTATTTATATTCAGTACCAGTAGGTTAGCCGATAGTCCATGGTCGATGGTCCATGGTGATTATTAATTACGAAAATTACCATGGACTATCGACTATGGACAAAAATGAACTTAAAATAGGACTCATTGGCTGCGGCCGCATCAGCCACCGTTTCATGCAGGGACTTGCGGTTGTTGATGGTGTTGAACTTGCAGCCGCATGGTCGCGCAGGCAGGAAAGCGTTGCAGCGTTTACAGGCAAATATGGCGGTAAAGCCTGTGCAAGTATTGAAGAATTGCTGCAAAGCGATATCGATGCGGTTTATATCGCCACACTTCCTGATAGCCATGCCGATTACAGTATTCTTGCGCTTAATGCCGGCAAGCATGTGCTATGCGAAAAACCGGCTACGGTAAATCTTAGCCAGCTTAACGAAGTTCTGGCAATAGCCAAATCAAAAAATTTGCTTTTTATGGAGGGCATGAAACCACCCTTCTACCCTTTATATCAAAAGCTAAAAGCTCATTTACAAAATGACCCGATAGGACCTGCCGGTTATGTCAGGGCCGGCTCGGCAGTGGCCGACTTATCGCACGATCACCCTAATTTCAGTTACCAACTGGCTGGTGGTGCTATTATGCAAATTGCACCGTATGAAGCTTTCCTGGCTTTAGACTGGCTGGGAGCAATGACCGGACTTCAAGCTATGGGCCGATTCAGCGGCAGGGAAGTAGATATGTTTTCTATCTTTCAAACGTTGCACAGCGATGGCTATGCACAGCTTTATTGTGGTTTCGACCTTCATGGGAAAGGCGATGCACTGATATCCGGACCATTAGGTTATATCACAATTCATCAAAATTGGTGGAATCCCGCTAAAGCAACCATCAACTATTTGGATGGACGCATCGTCGAACTCGATGAACCTTACACCGCAGGGGGCCTCAATTACGAGCTCGCGCATTTTTGCGAGCTTATAAGAAACGGCCAAACTGAAAGCCCGATCATTACGCACGATCTTTCACGGGGCATGATGGCGATGCTGGATGAGGCCAGGAAACAGGTGGGGTTGAGGTTTGAGGGGGAGGCCCGGTAATATAATGACGTAGCTTTAAGGTCCTATCAATCATTTGCAGGCCCTTAAAATTTCACTCAAAAAACATTTCCCAAATATTTCGCTAAATTTGATAAAATCCTTAACACATCAAGCCATGAAAAAATCTTACCTGCTGCTAATTGCATGCTTTATTACAGTAAACATGGCTTTCGGCCAAAGTAATTGGATCAATTATAAGGTCGATAACCGGGTTTCGCTAAAACTACCTTCACAACCACAAACTATAGACGCCACCAATGTAATGGCTACTGACAGTAATCACCTGGCATATGTGGTAGGCGTGGTTGATCTGGTAAAAACAGACGGTACCGATTCGGCCAAATTGGCTTCCATCGCTACAACCCCGGAGTATATTAAACTTTTCAGAGATAACCTTGTTGGCGCTATGCCCGGGTTTGATATGGGCGAAGTTAAATTAGGCACCTGGCATAACCATACCAGTTATACGCTTGAAGGTGTTTATACACGTAATAATGCAAAAGTGTACATGTTACTGTTTATTATTGGAAGTAATTTATACAGCATCACCGCTCTTGTACCCGAAAATCAAAGTCCTAAAGGGAAAGACGACCTTTTAGCGTCGATCGTGACCAACTAAATATTCCTGCCTACTACCTTCCGCTAACAAAACAATCCGGTAATACAACAATTTTTATATCAAAATTTGCAATTATATAAGCACTTATATAAATTGCATCATGAATTTTTATGAGGAGTTGGGCTACCTGGTTTTAGGTAGCAGAATGCGCCGCCTTAGCGAGGCATTTTTATCGGAGATAAACAAGACTTACCAAACCGCCGGAATAGCATTTGATGCCAGTTGGTTTCCGGTATTTTACCTGCTTTCAAAAAAAGAATCAATTTCTATCAAAGAGCTAAGCGACACAACAGGCGTTTCGCACCCCGCTGCAAGTCAGCTGGTTAGTAACCTTAAAAATAAAAAACTACTTAAAACTACTACCAGCAGCAAAGATGGTCGCCTGCAATTAGTACAACTGACCAAGGCTGGTCGCACTTTGCTGGAACAGATCATACCGGTTTGGGAAGCTATAAAACTAACGATGGAAGAGCTGGTACACAGCGACCAGGAAAGCGCGCACCTGCTGACTGCAATAACAGCCGTTGAAAAATCATTCAGGGCGCTGAGCTTATCACAAAAGATCAATGAAAAATTAGAGGAAGCAAAACATGAGCAGAACCTTTAACTACGGAACAGACTATCTTTCAATCGGCCTATGCCTTGATATTGCTTCGGGAAAGGTTAAGGGTGTGATCAGTGATGCCGCTAAAAATGGGATCATTTCTTCCTGGCAAGCGGTAAAAGAAATCGTTGCACGTGAAATTCCGGTTTACGGCATCAACACCGGTTTCGGCCCACTATGCGATACCCATATTTCTGAAGCAGATACCAGCACCCTTCAGGAAAATTTATTAAAGAGCCACAGTGTAGGTGTTGGAAAACCTATACCTACAGAGATAGCCAAACTGATGCTCATAACTAAAGTACATGCACTGGCACAAGGCTACTCCGGCATACCACTGGCAACTTTGGAACGCATCATCTGGCATATCGATCAAAATATCATCCCTGTAGTTCCTGAAAAAGGATCAGTTGGTGCATCCGGCGATCTTGCTCCGTTGGCGCACTTATTTTTACCCTTGATCGGTTTAGGTGAGGTGGAAGAAAATGGTAAAACCATTTCAGCCGCCGAAATGCTTAAAAAGCATAAACTGAAACCCATTAAATTAGGACCAAAAGAAGGTCTCGCGCTGATCAACGGCACCCAATTTATACTTTCATTCGCCGTAAAAGCTGTGGAACGGATGAACAATGCACTGCAGCTGGCCGATCTTGCTGGCGCGATGTCGCTGGAAGGCCTGATGGGCTCCGCCAGGCCATTTGATCCGCGGCTGCACCGTATAAGACCTTATAAAGGTAGCCAGTTAGTAGCCAACCGCCTTTTTCAGTTGCTCAATACATCAGAAATATTAAACTCACATCTGGATTGCGACCGGGTGCAGGATCCCTACTCGCTGCGCTGTATGCCACAGGTACACGGTGCTTCGCGCAATGCCTGGCTGCATCTGAAGGAAATGACAGAAATTGAATTAAATTCTGTTACCGATAACCCCATTATTTTTGATGCCGACGACACCATCAGTGGTGGCAATTTCCATGGACAACCACTGGCGATACCATTAGATTATGCCACCATCGCGTCAGCAGAACTCGGCAATATAGCTGATCGTCGTTGTTATCTGATGAGCGAGGGCCGCTATGGTTTACCAAAATTACTGACCGAACATGCTGGGCTAAACTCCGGTTTGATGATCCCTCAATATACTACGGCTGCTTTGGTGACCGAAAATAAAACACTTTGTTTCCCTGCCAGCGCTGATAGTGTCCCTACCTCGCTTGGTCAGGAGGACCATGTTTCTATGGGCTCTATCAGCGGTCGCAAACTGCACCAGGTATTGGATAACCTTGAATATATACAAGCCATCGAATTGCTTTACGCTACCCAGGCAATGGATTTCAGGCGGCCGTTAAAATCTACGCCCATTTTGGAAGCATGCCATAATTATGTGCGGCAATTTGTACCTTTTATTAAGGAAGACAGACTTTTTGCAAACGATATCAAAGCCTTACATCAATTGGTAAAAGACGGGTCGCTTTTGGCTATAGCCGAAGATGCAGCTACCAAAAACAATATTAAACTGGATAACAATGACGAGTTCGGAATTTATTAAGACTTACGCAGCGCACCCTGTGTACAGGGCACCGCGCGGCACCCAATTACACGCCAAAAGCTGGACTACAGAGGCCCCACTTCGGATGTTGCTCAATAACCTGGATGACGAAGTTGCTGAAAACCCTGCTGAACTGGTAGTTTATGGTGGTATCGGACAGGCAGCACGCAATCCCGCTGCCTTGCGCAAGATCATCGAACTGTTATTAGAGCTGGATGAGGATCATTCGCTATTGGTACAATCCGGTAAACCGGTGGGGATCATACGCAGTCACCCACAAGCACCAAGAGTATTGCTGGCGAATAGCAACCTGGTACCTGCCTGGGCCACATGGGAACATTTTAACGAATTGCGTTCACGTGGCCTGATGATGTATGGGCAAATGACAGCGGGTAGCTGGATCTATATAGGTTCACAGGGTATCTTGCAAGGCACTTACGAAACCTTTGTAGAGTGCGGTCGCCAGCATTTTAACCATGATCTGAAAGGCAAACTCATTGTAAGCGCGGGGCTTGGCGGTATGGGTGGGGCTCAGCCTCTGGCTGCAACTATGGCCGGTGCCGTATTTTTAGGTGCTGATGTAGATGCCACACGCATACAAAAACGTGTCGATACAAAATATATCGACCGCATGACCTATTCGTATGATGAAGCCATTGCCTGGGTAAAAGAAGCCATGCAAAATGGCGAGGAGTTATCCGTTGGTCTGGTAAGCGATGCCGGCGATATGCTGGAGCACCTGATCAAAGATGGCTTTGTGCCAGATGTTTTAACCGACCAAACATCGGCCCACGATCCTATTAATGGCTATGTCCCTAATGGTTTAACCCTTGACGAAGCAGCTGCTTTACGTAAAAGCGATCCGGCTAATTATAAAGAACTTTCGCTCAAAAGTATGGCCCGCCACGTAGGCTTGATGCTGGAGCTGCAAAAACTTGGGGCGGTAACTTTTGATTACGGCAATAATATTCGCGAGTTTGCGCGCCAGGGCGGCGAACCTGATGCATTTGATTTTCCCGGTTTTACCCCAGCTTATATCCGACCGCTATTTTGTGAAGGAAAGGGGCCATTCCGTTGGGTAGCATTGTCGGGTGATCCTGAAGATATTTATACAACCGACCGGGCATTGATCGAGGCCTTCCCTGAAAATAAGCACCTGATCAACTGGCTCGAAAAAGCACAGAAACAGATCGCTTTCCAGGGTCTGCCGGCACGCATCTGCTGGTTGGGCATGGGCGAACGCGAAAAAGCGGGTCTGATATTCAATGAACTGGTACGTACCGGCAAAGTAAAAGCACCAATCGTTATTGGTCGCGATCACCTGGACTGCGGCTCAGTGGCTTCACCTAACCGCGAGACTGAATCGATGAAAGATGGTTCAGATGCCGTTTCAGACTGGACCTTGCTCAACCTCATGTCGAATACTTCCGGAGGTGCAACCTGGGTATCTTTCCACCACGGAGGAGGTGTAGGTATGGGTTATTCGCAGCACGCTGGTATGGTAGTTGTGGCTGATGGCACTGATAGGGCGGCCGACTGTCTGCACCGTGTTTTATATAACGACCCTGCAATGGGCGTGTTCCGCCACCTGGATGCAGGCTATGAAATTGCAGAGGAAACCGCAGAAAAATTTGGTTTGAAAATTTAGCAATGGAATGTCATCCTGAGCCCGTCGAAGGATGATATTATAATATTCATCATACTATCAGGAAAGTCGTTAAATCTTACGAATCATGGTTCAGACATTAACCGGTCCGTTCACCCAAATCCTCACTTTAGCGGATTTACCAATCAAAGGCGCAATTGCCGACGATCGATTGCAGCTAATTACACAAGGCGGTATAGTGACCCAAGGTGAACAAATACTTGAGCTTGGTAATTTTGAGGATCTAAAAAAAACATATCCGCAAGCTCAAATAAAATTTATTGAAGGCGAACATGTGTTACTGCCAGGCTTTGTAGACTGCCATACTCATTTATGCTTTGCTGGCAGCAGAGCTAAAGATTACGCCCTCCGGATATCCGGCAAAAGCTACCTTGATATCGCGAAAGCGGGTGGTGGTATCTGGGATTCAGTGACTCAAACCCGCCAGGCTACCGAAGCTGCACTTACCGAACTTATCATTGGGCGGGCAGATCAGCACCTGAGCGAAGGCGTTACCACGATCGAGATCAAAAGCGGATACGGGCTGAATGTAGAGCAGGAATTAAAACAATTGCGGGCGATTAAAAAAGCCGGCGAGGTTAGTCGGGCAGACCTGGTGCCTACCTGTCTTGGGGCACATATCGTACCACACGATTTTGGCGGAACCGCTCCTGTTTATCTGGAGTATCTGCTGACTTATGTTTTACCGAAGGTAAGCGCTGAAAAATTAGCTGGACGGGTTGATATCTTTATCGAAGTGAGTGCCTTTAACCCCGCGGATGCTATCAACTATCTTCGCGCAGCCAAACAAATGGGTTTCGACCTGGTGGTACATGCCGACCAGTTTACCACCGGCGGCAGCGACGTTGCGGTTGAACTTGGCGCATTATCCGCCGACCACCTGGAAGCCAGCACAGATATCGAGATCAAACAATTAGCTGCCTCAGAAACAGTTGCAGTGGCGCTGCCAGGTGCATCCCTGGGTTTGGGAATAGCATTTTCACCGGCCCGTAAACTGCTCGATGCCGGTGCCTGCCTGGCTATAGCCAGTGACTGGAACCCGGGCTCGGCACCTATGGGCGACTTGCTGATGCAGGCTGCTATCCTGAGTGCCTACGAAAAGCTGACCACTGCCGAAACTTTCGCCGCCCTTACCTATCGCGCAGCAAAAGCACTAAATTTGAATGACCGCGGCACGCTTGAAAAAGGAAAAATCGCCGATATGCAGGCCTACCCTTGCAGCGATTACCGGGAAATATTATACCATCAGGGGAAAATGAAACCTGATTTGGTGTGGAAAAGAAGTGTGTTTTGAACGCGGAGTGCGGAATGCCAATTGCGGAGTGGATTAACCCAATGAGTGAATGCCTAATGACCAATGCCAAATGACCATTGTCTAATGCCTAATGCCCAATAACATGAAAAAACTAATAGAATGCGTACCCAATTTTAGCGAAGGCCGCGACTTGTCGATCATCAAACAGATCACGGATGAGGTGGAAGCGGTGGAGGGAGTTAGATTACTGAATGTGGACCCCGGCAAGGCTACCAACCGTACGGTGGTTACTTTTGTAGGCGAGCCTGAGCAAGTGATAGAAGCGGCATATCGCGCCATCCGAAAAGCCGGTGAACTGATAGATATGAGCAAACATAGCGGCGAACATCCCCGCATGGGAGCTACAGATGTTTGTCCTTTGATCCCTATCGCCAATATCAGCATGGAAGAAACGGCCGAGTTTGCCAAACGACTTGCAGAACGTGTGGGAAGCGAACTGGCGATACCGGTTTACCTTTATGAATATGCGCAGGCGGATAAAAACCGCAGTAACCTTTCCATTATACGTGCAGGTGAATATGAAGGCTTTTTCAAAAAGATAAAACAACCCGAATGGGCGCCAGATTTCGGTCCGGCCGAGTTTGATGCCAGGCGGGGCGCAACGGTTATTGGTGCCCGTGATTTCCTGATCGCTTATAATGTTAACCTGAATACCACCTCGGTGCGGCGAGCCAATTCCATTGCATTTGATGTACGCGAAGCTGGCCGTGTTATGCGCGAAGGTGACCCTATTAATGGCAAGATCATTACCGATGAAAATGGCAAAGCGCGAAGCATCCCCGGCTCATTGAAGTCAGTTAAAGCCATAGGATGGTATATTGAAGAATATGGGGTTGCGCAGATCTCCATGAACCTTACCAATATTGAAATTACACCGCTCCATATTGCTTTTGATGAAGTTTGCAAAAAAGCTGATGCCCGTGGAATTCGCGTTACCGGGAGCGAATTGGTAGGTTTGATTCCCCTAAAATCATTACTGGATGCGGGCAGGTATTTCCTGGCTAAACAGCAGCGTTCAAGCGGCGTAAGCGAAAAGGAGCTCGTTCGCATCGCCATAAAAACTATGGGATTGGATGAACTGGGACCTTTTAAACCCGAAGAACGTATCATCGAATACCTGCTGAAGAACAAAGCCGACAACCAATTGGTAAGCCTGTCGCTCAGCGATTTTGCTGATGAAACTGCCAGCGAGAGCCCCGCACCAGGTGGCGGTTCCATTGCCGCCTATGCCGGAGTACTTGGAGCATCACTGGCGACGATGGTGGCTAACCTGTCATCCCATAAAAAAGGATGGGACGAACAATGGGAAACGTTCAGTGAATGGGCAGAAAAAGGGCAACATTACAAGAATGAGTTATTGAAATTGGTCGATAAAGATACTATCGCATTTAACCGCATCATGGAAGCCTTTGCCCTGCCCAAAGGCAGTGAGGACGAAAAAGCTGCCCGTAGCACTGCGATTCAAGCGGCTACTAAATATGCTATTGAAGTGCCCTTTAACGTGATGCAGCTGGCCTTTCAAAGCATGGAAGTGATCAAAGCCATGGCGGAAACAGGCAACCCCAATTCGGTGACTGACGCCGGTGTTGCTGCACTGATGGCCCGCAGCGCAGTACTTGGCGCTTACCTCAACGTTAAGATCAACGCCTCTGGTTATAAGGATAAAATTTTTGTGGATAAAGTGATTGCTGAAGGCGCTACCTTACAACAATTGGCCTTAGACCGTGAAGTCGAGATTTTGGAGGTGGTTAACCGGAAGATTGAGGATTGAGTCTTCGATTTGTAATAACGCCGGATAAAGATTTAAGATTATAGCGGTCAATTTTGAATTCTGATTCACACCCTCTAAAACTCCTGTTTTTAGGTTATCACTACAAAATATGAAGCAACTAACACGATATCTTCAAAACAAAATAATATTTGCATTACTGCTTCTATGTAGCGTCAGTAACGCCCAAAACATCGCCCCCAAAGTAAAACGCATTGTTTTTTTAGGTAACAGCATTACGTGGCAGGCCAATTATGTGAACGATGTGATTGCCTACCTGGAGGTGAATTACCCTAACAGGCATTTTGATTTTATTAACCTCGGCTTACCGAGCGAAACGGTATCAGGACTGTCGGAACCAGGTCACGCTGATGGAGCTTTTCCCCGGCCCGATTTGCATGAGCGTTTGCAGCGCGTGCTGGCGCAGGCTAAACCCGACCTGGTATTCGCCTGCTACGGCATTAATGATGGCATTTATATGCATTTTGATACGGGCCGGTTCCGCAGATTTCGGGAGGGGATCAACTGGTTGCATAACGAGGTGGTCAAAAGCGGAGCACAGATTATCCATATCACCCCACCGGTTTTTGACGAACTACGTGCAGGCGAGCTTGGACTCGGTGCTAACTATGCTGTTGTGATGGACCGATACGCCAGTTGGCTGCTGGGAATGCGTGTCAGCAAAAAATGGCAGGTGATAGATACGCATTTCCCTATGAAAAATTACCTGGAGGCACACCGCAAGGTGGATGCCCAATTTCATCTGGACGATTTTGCCCTGGCCGGCGATGGCGTTCACCCCGACGAAACAGGGCATTGGATCATTGCCCGGGAGATACTGGTTTATTTAACCGGTAAAAAAGCGGCCTACTATCCGAGTGCCGTTAAAAGTCTTTCCAAAAACCGCAATGGAAACGTCATCCTCCAATCCATTACCGAACGCCAGAATATGCTGCGCGATGCCTGGCTTACAGCTACCAAATACAAACGGCCCGGCTTACCAGCAGGCTTGCCATTAGATGAAGCGATGAGGAAATCGGATGTATTGGGGAGGAGAATTGATTCATTGATACTTGCTGGAAGGAAGTAGTAGTGGCAGAGGAAGTAGCAGTAGTAGTGGCAGTTGCAGCGGTAGTGGCAGGAGAAAGGTGAAAGGAGAAAGGAGAAAGGATAAAGGATAAAGGAGAAAGGTGAAAGGAGAAAGGAGAAAGGTGAAAGGCGAAAGGTGAAAGGCGAAAGGTCTTCATATTCTGTACGTAAGGGTGTGAATAAAAAGATCAGGGCATTGAAAGAATAATATTTTCAAGTATCCAATTGTCTATCGAAATTGTCATTGCGAGAAGCCAGCGGGGGATTGTGGGGTTGGGGCGACGTGGCAATCGCAAGTTATGCCTTTTGGCCCGCAAGCATCGTGGTTATCCACGATGTTTCCGGTAATAAATAAGCCTTATACCGTCCTACTTGCGATTGCTTTGTCGCATCCCGGAGCTCATACCCAGCCGGCTCCTAGCAATGACAATTTTTTAAAATCGTGCTAAAACAAAAAGAGACGCAATTTCTTGCGTCTCCAAAATTCTATAGTATAAACCTGCAAAGCGTCTTCCGTCTTGGCACCTTGCACCTCGCCTAATAATGAAATCTCACAAAGGCTTCCATCGCCTGGTATTCGGCTAAGCCGAGGCGGTCGTAGGACTGTGCGGTTTCACGGTTGCGGTCTTCGGCACGAACCCAGAACTCACGGGCATCGTCGCCCGGGAAAACAGCGCGGTCTTTTTGCGACTGGTGCTTAAATATAGCATTGCGCTTGCGCAGCACTTCCTGTGGAGATAATGGCACAGCCATTTCAATTTCGTAAGTTTCAAACTCTTTCCATGCACCGCGGTACATCCATAACCAGCAATCCTCTACCCAATCTTCCGTTTTGCGGAGTTCACGCAGCGCTGCTACGATGATATTGAAACAAACCAGGTGAGTTCCATGCGGGTCAGCAAAATCGCCGGCTGCAAATACCTGATGCGGTTTAATTTTTTGCAACAGTGTCATGGTTAGCTTGATATCGTCCTCTGTGATCGGACTTTTCTGGGTTTTACCTGTTTCGTAAAAAGGAAGAGCCTGAAAGTGGATATGATCATCATCCAAACCAGCATAGCGAGCACCGGATATCGCTTCAGTTTTGCGGATAAAGCCTTTTACATCCCTGATCTCCTTGGTGTCAATCTCGTTTGGTTGTTTAGTGGCAATAAATCTGCGCATGTCCTCATACAGGCTTTTCAGATGACTATTATCGTCACCGACGCTTCCGTTAAAGTCGATCGCAAACTCCATGTAGCGCAACACGTCATCATCCCAAACCGCGGTATTACCCGATGTTTGGTAAGCTACGTGTACATCATGCCCCTGGTCGACCAGACGAATAAAAGTACCGCCCATTGATATCACGTCGTCATCCGGATGCGGAGAGAATATGATAGAGCGCTTGCGGGCAGGTAGTGCACGTTCGGGACGCTGACTGTCGTCTGCATCTGGTTTACCTCCCGGCCAGCCAGTAATGGTATGCTGTATCTGGTTGAATATGTCAATGTTGATATTATACACGGGGCCCTGCTCTACTGCAAGTTGTGCCATGCCGTGGTTGTTATAGTCTTCTTCGGTCAATTTAAGTACCGGTTTATTCAGCGTTTCCGCCAGCCAAATCACGGCTTTCTTTTTCATGATATTATCCCAAACGCAGTCCTTAACCAACCATGGTGTACCAAAACGGGTCAGTTCAGAGGCTGCATCTTCATCAAGGATAAACTCAACATGGTCTGAAAGCTGCAGGTAGGTTGCCGGAACATCGCCGGAAATTTCGCCCTCGACCGCTTTTTTAATGATCGGTGCTTTTTTACCGCTCCAGGCCATCAGGATAATTTCGCGAGCCTTGAAGATAGTACCAATACCCATAGTTATGGCCTTGGTTGGCACATTCTCTTTTCCGCCGAAGTCGCGCGAGGCGTCATTACGGGTCAGGTCATCCAATGTAACCAGGCGGGTACCAGAGTTTGGTGCCGAACCAGGTTCGTTAAAACCAATGTGACCGGTACGACCAATACCAAGTATTTGCAAATCGAGACCTCCAAGTGCATTGATCTGGCGTTCATACTCGAGGCAGAAAGCTGGGATATCATCCTGCTTCAAAGTGCCATCGGGTATATGCACGTTGTCTTTATTGATATCGATATGGCTGAACAGGTTTTCATACATGAAGGTAACATAGCTCTGCGCTGCGTTAGGCTTCATAGGATAATACTCATCGAGGTTAAAAGTGATCACATTGCTGAAGCTCAGCCCTTCCTCGCGGTGCAGGCGCACCAGCTCGGCATAAACGCCAATCGGGGTTACACCGGTAGCCAGGCCCAATACAGCCTGTTCGCCGTGGTCCTGTTTGCTGCGTATCAAATCGGCAATGCGTTTTGCAACAGCTTTCGAAGCTACTTTCTGGTTCGGGTAAACGGTAACCGGCAGCTTTTCGTACCGGGTCTCTTCCAATAAATTTAATCGTGCCATTATATAATTTAGGTGTTTTTCTCTTTAAGCTTTCCGCCAGGCATCAACCGCTCTCCGCTCCATAAAGTTATAAAAAAAATCCCCGCAATGCGGGGATTCAATCAAACCAATTTAACTATCAAATTATTCCACATGACGGGTGAAACAATAAGGAGTTTTTTTATGCTGTTTTCTGACATGGCGTATTTGGTATACTCTTCAGCAACAAGTAATTGTTTTTGAAGTTGATACAAATATAAAATCGAAAATTGAAAAGTGCAAATACTTTTTAAAATATTTTAATAAGTCTGAACCGCTGATTCGTTTGATTGTTTTGATGCCGCTGATTTTTGGGTTTGTACGATGGGTTTCATGATGAGCTTGCCGAAGCATGGTGCGGGCTTGTCTGAACCAGGATTCGTCAGATTAAAGGATGATAGGATTTTTAAAAAAAATGAGCGTTGGGTGTCATGCTGAGCTCGTCGAAGCATGGTGCGGTTGGGAGGTGGGCTTGTCTGAACCAGGATTCGTAGGATTAAAGGATTAGCAGGAATCAGTTCAATAGATCTTATCTTGCTTAAATAAATCCTTCTGTATTAATCCCGATAGTTATCGGGACCTAAGAATTATGGTTCAGACAGTATGCGCGCCATGCATAATGTCTAAGTTTCCTCCTCGCCCCTGCGCACTACCCCGGCCGCTCATTCGGAATGACATGGAGAGAAACGATTAGGACACGATTTTTGGATTTTAGGGATGCGAAAGATGCCGCCATAAAGGCATAACTTGCGATTGCCACGTCGCTGCCAACGCGCAGGTCCGCGCTTGCTCCTCGCAAGGACAAATTTTTTAAAGGCAGATAAAAAGCGTTGGCCCTGTGCGGTCAGCAGAACAGCTTCGGCCAAAATCAGGCAAAACGATGGTGGTTAGTGTGAAGGGAGGGGCATAGCAGCACTTTCTGAAGCGTGGGCCCAGCGCGAACGATCAGTGGGGAAAGAATGCTGCAGCCCGTGGTTTTGCCTGATTGTGCGGCGGGACTGTGCGAAAATCCGCCAGCTGGCGGATGATGACATGGGTGCGCCTTTGGTTACTTTGGCGCTACAAAGTAACAGCCTACGCGGCAACTGAGCTAGGAATGTTTGTCCTTTGAAGAGATACCTCCTGAACACAAAACGTCTAAGTTTCCTCCTCGCCCCTACGCAATTCCTCCGTCGCTCGTTCGGAATGACATGGGGTTATATGCAGTTTTCGACTCAGGACTCAAAACTACCCTATCTTCCCCAACGCCTGCTCCAAATCTTTAATCAAATACTCCGGATCTTCCAGACCTACATACATTCGTATCAATTGATAGCGGTTATAAGGCCCGGCATCATAATCTTCTTCACGGATAGCAGCGATGGATGGGATGATCAAACTCTCGTGGCCGCCCCAGGATACCGCCATCAGGATATGTTGCAGCGAATCGCAAAATGTTTCGATCTTTTTCAGGGCCGGGTCCTTTAGCGTAAAGCTAAACAGGCCGCCGCAGCCTGCCATTTGTTGCTGGCCGAGTTGGTATTGTTTGAAGTCGGTTTTAAAGGGCCAGATGACTTTGTCAACCAATGGATGTTTTTGCAGCCATTCGGTCACCACTTTGGTACTTTCAAAACTGCGCTGGATGCGGAGCGGCAAGGTGCGCAGTCCGCGGATCAATAACCAGGCAGAGTGCGGCGAAAGTGCCGGACCAATGGTCATAAACTCGTTCTCAAATATTTTCTTGATCAGCTCACGGCTACCGGTCACAACACCCGCTACGACATCTGAATGTCCGCCGATGTATTTGGTGGCCGTTTGTGCAGCCAGATCGATACCCAGTTCGATAGGACGCTGGTAAAGCGGACTGCAATAGCTGTTATCAATCATGGTATAAATACCCTTTGATTTTGCCAAAGCTGCAACAGCTGCCAAATCCTGCAATTCATAACTGAAGGTATTGGGGCTTTCCAAAAAGATCAGTTTAGTTTCGGGCTTAATGGCAGCTTTGAAGTTTTCGATATCGGTGCCATCAATAAAAGTAGTGGTAACGCCATATTTGGGCAACAAGTTTTTAAACAATTTTACAGTCCAGCTATAAGGGTTATCCACCGATACAACATGGTCGCCCTGCTGCAGTAAAGCCAGAATGGGCACACTGATAGAAGCTACGCCACTACCAAAAACCAGCGCATCTTCCGCGCCATCCAGGGCAGCCAGTTTTTTTCGCAGGATATTTAGCGTAGGGTTATTACCGCGGGAATAGAGATCAAAATTAAACTCTTCGGCCAGCGCATCTCTGAAATCCTTAACAGTTTTCAGCGCGAAATTGCTGCTTTGTATAATGGGGGGCGATACCGCGTTGAAATAGTTTTCGCGCTCTTCGCCAAGTTCGTTCAGGATGTAGGAAAGGTCCATTTTATTCGGGTCGTGGTTTCTTCTTCAGGTACATGAAGCCATAATAAATTCCTAAGCCAACAGCATAGCAGGCCAGGCATACCAGGGCAGCATAGGGATTATCCCTAAAAGTGACAAAGATATTAATGGTAACGAACCAGTACGAAAGAATAAAAATTATAGGCACCAGCGGAAACCATTTGATCGTATAGATCTTTGAGATATCCATGTCTTTGGTTTTCTTGCGCAGGATAAAAATAGCGAGGGCCGCTACCGAAAGTCCGATTGTATCAAAAAACATTACATAGCGCAGCATCTTGCTGAAAGAATCAACAAAGAAAAGTATGGTGATCACCAGGCCCACAAAAAAGCTCATACCAAATTCCTGAACCTGAGTTTTGGAGTTTACTTTTTTGAAGATCGGCGGTAAAATCCCGTCCTCGGCCATGGCATAATAAACACGGGGATTAGAGAGTACGTTTACATTAACATAGGCCAGCACACCTCCAAACAATAATATCGACGTTATTTTATAGCCATTCGGTCCAAACAGTACACCCATCATTTTGGCAGCAAGGGCCGGCGTATGTTGTATTCCTCCTATACCCAACACTTTAAGGTAGGAGAAATTAATGGCCAGGTACAGGAAGATAATGACACCGATACCTACCCCGATAGATTTAGGGATATTATTTTTAGCATTGATGATATCGCCGCCGAAATTAATGGTTTGCTGGTATCCCCCATAGGTAAAAAACACGGGAACAAGGCACAAACCCAGTGCCGTGATGAGGTTGGTTTTAGGCAAAGTTACCGGGATGGAAGCGGGATAAGCATCACTCTTAAAAACAGCAAAGCATACCAGCAGTATCAACCCGATCTTAAAAGATATCAGCAGGTTTTGCGCACGGGCGCTCATTTTGATACCCAAAAAGTTGATCACATAAAGCAAGCCTACGGAAGCGATGGTGATGATATGGGTGCCTGTTTCGTTTTGCAATGATGGCGGCAGCAGGAATGGTTTAATATAATCGGAACCGATGAGCGCCACGGCTGCAACTGAGGCAGCGTTGCTGATCACCAAAACCCAGTTGATCATAAAAGCAAAGGCCGGATGATAGCAATACGAATAAACCTTGTAAAACCCGCCTGTTACAGGGTAACGTGAACCGATCTCGGCAAAAGTAAGCGCTCCGCAAAGTGACACAATACCGCCGAACGCCCAGGCGCCTAAAAAAAGCCATTCGTTGCCGACTTCACGGGCAGTATCAGACGGCGTTGCAAATATACCCATACCGATGACCAGGCTAATAACGATCATCGTCAGGTCAAGGCGATTCAAACGCGGCTTAATACTCATGCAGTGATTTAAATTGAGCTCTCTTAAATATTTTAATTTAAATGCTTTCGCCCTTCAACTTAGTCTTACCTTGGCGATTCGCTATTCAAGGGCAATTTAAACAAATATTGCATACTCTATCCTCACATCACTCCTATGTAATAGCAATATTATAATTACGCCCGGAACAAATGTTGAAAACATGGCCCCCAAAGGTTGAAATGTTTATAATTTGAATCCCGGCGAAAAGCAAAAAATGGCATATTTGGGGGTGCGGGAGGTGCGTGGCGCTCGGCGGTTGGCTAAAGGTGAAAGGCGAAAGGTAATGGTTATCAGGTAATAGGTATCAGGTATCAGGTATTAGGTATCAGGTATTAGGTATTAGGTATTAGCCGGAACCTTTCAACATTACAACATTCCAACATTACAACGTTCCAACATTACAACATTACAACAAAAGAACAAAAGAACATGGCAGAAGCAATAGATTATAGTGAAGACAGTATACGGTCGCTTGACTGGAAGGAGCATATCCGCTTGCGGCCGGGGATGTATATCGGTAAGCTGGGTGATGGTTCGGCATATGATGATGGCATTTACGTTTTGCTGAAAGAGATTATCGATAACTCGATCGATGAGTTTGTGATGGGTGCCGGAAAAACCATTGAGGTGAGCATGAGCGATCACAAGGTATCCGTGCGCGATTATGGTCGCGGCATACCGCTGGGTAAGGTGATCGATTGCGTATCCAAGATCAATACCGGTGGTAAATATGATAGCAAGGCTTTCCAGAAATCGGTGGGCCTGAATGGTGTGGGTACCAAGGCCGTTAATGCTTTATCAAATATTTTCACGGTGCAATCCTACCGGGATGGCAAAACCAAAGTAGCCGAATTTGCCAAAGGCGAGCTGGTGCGAGATGAACCGGAGAAGGAAACCACGCAGCGCAATGGCACCTCCATTGTATTTACACCGGACGATACCATTTTCAGGCATTACCACTTTATACCAGAGTTTGTAGAGAACATGATCTGGAACTATGTGTTCCTCAATTCGGGTCTGACCCTTAATTTTAACGGCACTAAATACTTATCCGAACGCGGCCTGTATGACCTGCTGGTACGTAATGCCGATGCTGAAAATTTGCGATATCCCATCATCCACCTTAAAGGTGAGGATATTGAAATAGCCATGACCCACGGGCAGCAGTATGGCGAAGAATATTACTCGTTTGTCAATGGCCAGCATACCACTCAGGGTGGTACGCACCAGGCGGCATTCCGTGAGGCGGTTGTGAAAACAATCCGCGAGTTTTATGATAAGGATTATGATGCGGCCGATATCAGGGCATCCATTGTAGCAGCAATCGCTATTAAAGTTCAGGAGCCGGTATTTGAATCGCAAACCAAAACCAAACTGGGTTCTCAGAACGTGGGACCTGAAGGACCATCGGTACGTACCTTTATCAACGACTTTGTAAAAAAGGAACTCGACAATTACCTGCACAAAAACCCAGCCACCGCCGATGCGCTGAAAGCAAGAATATTACAATCTGAACGCGAACGCAAGGATATAGCTGGCATCAAAAAACTGGCCAATGAGCGTGCCAAAAAGGCTTCATTGCATAACCGTAAACTACGCGATTGCAAGCTGCATTTTGATGATAATCATGAACGCAAACAGGATACGACCCTATTCATCACAGAGGGTGATTCGGCCAGTGGCTCGATCACTAAATCAAGAGACGTGCAGACACAGGCGGTATTCAGCCTAAAGGGTAAGCCGCTTAATTGCTATGGGCTAACCAAAAAAGTGGTTTATGAGAACGAAGAGTTCAACCTGTTGCAACATGCCTTGAATATAGAAGACGGCCTGGATGCCCTGCGCTACAATAACATCGTTATCGCTACCGATGCCGATGTGGATGGCATGCACATCCGCCTGCTGATGATGACCTTCTTCCTGCAATTTTTCCCCGACCTGGTAAAGGCAGGACACGTTTATATTCTGCAAACGCCATTGTTCAGGGTACGGAATAAAAAGGAAACCATCTATTGCTATAGCGATGAGGAAAGAAGAAACGCCATCAGCAAATTAGGCAATAAGCCTGAAATTACCCGATTTAAGGGCCTTGGTGAGATATCACCTGAGGAGTTTGGTTTATTTATCGGCAAAGATATGCGGCTCGATCCGGTGATTTTAAAGGATGCCAATATCAAAGGCCTGCTGGAATACTTTATGGGCAAAAACACGCCCGACCGTCAGCAACATATCATCCGCGAATTACGGGTTGAAAAGGACGACGAAACAATCAATCCTACCTTAGTTGCTGCTGAGGAAGAATTACCGGTTGCTATTTAGTAGTCCCGATTGCTATCGGGATAGTTGAAGTAGTTGTCCCGATAGCTATCGGGATAGTTGAAGTAGTTGTATTGGTTGTACTGGTTGGGGATCAGGCTTTGGGTATTGTTTATTGTTAAATTGATAAAGCGAATCATTGACAGATTCTTTCAGGCATTAGTTAACCAGTCTCTGGTTAACTAATCACCGATCAACAAGTCACCAACTAACAAATCATTGACCCGCAAAGGCATCGGAATGGATGGTATAGTACACGATCCGGATTTTGTTGTCGGGATCTTTGTGCAACCTTATGGTTATATGCCCAATAGCTTTTTTGTAGGTATTACCGTAGAAGAAAGCGTAATCGGCTGATGCATTTTCGCCGGTGACCACCTGCGTTTTCCAATCTGTTAAATGCGTATCGTCAAGGTCGCCTAATTTTTCCTGGGTCACTTTAAATACCTCATTCAACTTTTCTTTGGGTGTAACCTTGAAAAAGTCTTTACTGAACAGGGTATCAGCAGCTGCATAATTTTTTGTTTGGAGGTTTTGAAATAGCAAAGCCGTAACCTGTTCCGCCTCTATTTTATCTTCTTCCCTGTTATTATGGGTTGCATTTGAATTACATGCAAAAAAACAGGTTAACAAGAAAATCTGTATTAATTTAAAAGGGAGGCTGGTGGTTATTCTATGGGCAAGCATTGTATGTGTTTTGTAATTATTATTAAAGGAAGAGATAAAAAGACAAAAAGCAAAAAACATCTGCGTTAATTTTCAATTTGCATTCGGCATCGCAATTAAAGTTTTTTATCATTTTTGTAATTCACTATAGGGTTCAAAGCAACGACCATGAAATTTAAAATTTTCCTATTTGTATTGCTGGCAGGAATCAGTCTGAAAGCTGCGGCCCAAAGCGGCTTTCCGTTTGACAACGAGATACGCGACTTTAAACACCTTGACAGCCTCTCGTTTCCAAAACCAGAGGGCATTTTATTTATTGGAAGCTCTTCTATTCGCAAATGGACCGACCTGGAACAGCGTTTTGCCGGAAAAAATATCATCAGGCGCGGCGTTGGTGGCTGCGAGTTATCGCAACTGGTTAAATACTACACGCCGTTTATTTTGTTCCCTTACCACCCGGCAAAGATTTTTATTTATGCCGGCGAAAATGATCTGGCAGCCGGAGAAAATGCCGACTCAGTATTTAGTAACCTGAAAGCCTTGTACACCTTGATCAACACCAATTTGCCAAATACCAAAATCTACTATCTCTCCATCAAACCTGCACCAAGCCGTATCGGTATTGAACCAGAAGAATTAAAGGCTAATGAAATGATCAAAAATTTTCTGGCGGATAAACCCAATAGTCTTTTTATAGACGTGAGTTCGGCCATCTATAAACCGGGAACTATCGAACCCGATCCTGCTCTATTCGAAAGCGATATGTTGCATTTAAAAGTGATAGGCTATGATCGCTGGCAGAAAGTATTGGAACCCTATGTAAATTAGGCACGACTAATTTTCTCCTTAAAATAGATTAAATAGTCAAAATGGCTGACACAGACTGCCATATTGCTATTTTATACCGTTCGGTTTAATTTTTGACAGCGCTGAAATATGGATTCATATTCACAGATCATTATAGATGCAGTAGAAATGCTGCGTACATCGGTTGTTAAGATCGAACAGTTTGATAGTAAAGCAGGCAAAGTTACCGTTACAGGAACCGGCACCGGTTTCCTGTTTTCGTCAGACGGATACCTATTCACTAACAGTCACGTTATAAAAAAAGCGAAGCACCTTCGAGCAATGCTTTATGATGGCAATACTTATCATGCAACGCTTATAGGAGAGGATAGA